>Ga0268299_1001557_pt1 | contig 38323 bp, 31 predicted proteins | sample NOBtaG_FD_193484 | JGI IMG/M metagenome (GOLD analysis project Ga0268299, IMG submission 193484) | Activated sludge microbial communities from bioreactor in Nijmegen, Gelderland, Netherland - NOB reactor | ecosystem: Engineered > Bioreactor > Aerobic > Activated sludge | place: Netherlands... | reverse complement strand
TGCGCGTCGGGCAGGGGTTGATGGTGACGTAGGTCTCGGGGAAGGGCAGCGACGAAGCGGCGCCGAGGTAGTTGGTGTAGTCGACGCGCGAGTCGGGGAAGACGTCGACGAGCTGGTTCGGGCCCGGCGAGTCGAGAGTGACGCGGAAGGTGATCTCCTGCGTCTGGCCGATCGAGAGAATGCCGAGGTTCCAGGTGAGCGTCTGGCCGTTGATCGAGGTCGGCACCGGCAGCGCGGAGTTGGCGACGTAGTTGACGCCCGGCGGCAGGATGTCGGTGACCACGGCCGAAGCGCCGGCGGAGTTGATGACGGCGATGGCGATTTCCTGGAAGATCGCGGTCAGGTCGTTGGCGGTCGGCGCCTCGTAGTACTTATCGGGACTGGAGGCCATGGTGATCAGGTTGGCGCGGGCCAGCGCCTCGACGTCGTTCGGGAAGTTGCCGAGGTTGAGGCCGATGGTGAAGACCGTGGTGCCGGCCGCCTTGGCGGCAGCCGCCTGGTCGAGGGCGTAGTTGGTACAGGCGTTGTTCGACGAGGGTTCAATGGCGCAGTCCTGGGTAGGGTTGGACTTGCGGTTGGCGACGCCGTCGGTGAGCAGCACCAGCACGCGCACCACCGGCGCGGCCCGACCATTGGTCGCGATCTCGTTCTGGCCGACCAGCAGACCCTGGCCGATGTTGGTGCGGCCGTCGGCGGCGAGGTTGTCGATGTCGGCGTTGACCAGCGCGAAGTTGCTGGTCAGGCCCTGCTCGAGGGTGGCGCCGTCGGAGTACGACACCAGACCGGTGCGGTCGAGCGCCGGATCGAAGAGATTGATCAGGCCCTTGGCGGCGTTCTTGGCGGTGGTGATCGGCTGCGGCGGATTGCCGCCGAGGTCGTCCATCGAGCCCGACTCGTCGAAGACGAGCATCAGGTCGACGGACAGCCGCTCGGTCAGCGGGTCGCCGGTGCCGCTCACCTGCAGCGTGATCTCCGCCTCCTGGCACTGCTGTAGCGCCACCGCCTGCTTGTCGGTGACCACCATCGGCGGCGTGGTCGCGCCCCGGTAGGTCGCGATCGCCGCGGCCCAGTCGCGATTGGTGCCGAGGGTGCCGCTGGCGGCGTAGGAGCCGATCAGGTTGACGATGCGGTAGGAGGGGTTGACGGTGATGTTGCTGGTCGCCGTGCCGCCGGTGGTGCCGGCGCGGGTGAGGCCGGTGAAGCTGCCGCCGACGGTGAAGGAGTCGCCGCTCGGGCCCTCGACGCCGATCGCGCCGATCAGCAGCTCGACGGGCTGGCTGGTGGCCTGGGTCGAAGCGGTGGCGGCTGCGCTCGAGTTGTCGCCCGTGCCCGTCGCGGTGCGGTCGAGGGCCGCCGAGGTGAGCAGGCCGGCGAACTCGTTGCCGCTCAGCGCCTTGGCGGTGATGTCGGCGTCGAACGAGACGGTGATGGTGTCGCCCGACTGCAGGGCGGTGGTCACGCGGCTGGAGAAGACCGCGCCCTGCACCCCGCTGGTACCGCTGGCGTTGCGGGCGACGACGTCGAGCGTATAGGTGTTGCCGCGGCTGTCGCTGGCGGTGATGACGGCGTCGGACTCGTCGGAGGCGAAGGTCAGGATGACGGTGTTGCCCACCGGCACCCCGCCGGCGGGCACGGTGATCGCGATGCTGCCGCCCGCGGTCTTGCTGGTCTGCGTGCCGAGGCTCTTCACGAAGGTGATGGCGGCCTCGGCGGGTGCGACGCCGGCGATGCACAGGGCCGCGCCGAGGAGCGCGGCACGCACGAGGAACTGGGTGGAACGGGGCGCGACTTCGTGTGCGCGGTTCGGCGTCTGCATTCTGATCCCTGCCTCCGGTTTGGTGCGGGAGGGCGACGATCTGACGCACACACCCCGCCAGCCGCCGCCCCAACCCACCAACTCATGCAGGCGCCGTCGTAGGACTCCCGCTCGAGAAGGTAGTTCCTCGCCATGCGCTAAAGCAAGGAGAATTACACTTTCGACACATTTTCAGTGCTCCGAATGCGCCTCAATCGTTGTTCTAATGGGGGCTGCCCCCCCCTCCCGGGACCGCCGTAGGCGCGGACCGGGCCCGGGCGTGGTATGGTCGCCGCGCGCCGATGCCCGACCACGGATCCAGCCCGGGGCGCACCCCGCCGAACCGCTTCCGCCCCAGCCGCGACGAGGTCCGGCGCCTGGTCCGCACGCAGGCCAGGCCGCTGCTGGTCGAGCGCTTCCGCATCGGCATGGTGGTGACGCTGGCCTCGTACGTCGGCTTCATCCTCACCGACCTGGGGCAGTTCAGCGATCGCCTCCGCCCCCTCGCCGCCTTCAAGCTGTGTCAGGTCGCGATCGCCGGCGGCGCGCTCTGGGCCCTGCGCCGGCCGCGCTGGGAGGCGCAGTTCCGCCGCATCGCGGTCGCCGCGATCGCGGGCCTGGCGTTCTTCGCCGCCGCCTCCGCGATCGTGCGCCACAACACGACCACCGTGCCGCTGCTGTTCGTCCTGGTCACCATCTCGGTCGCTGCCGCCATGCCGCTCGGGGCTGCGGCGCAGGCGGCGATCGTCGCGCTCGGCAGCGCGCTGGTGGTGTGGAACCTCTGGGCGGTCGACGGCTCGTTGCAGGCTCTGTTGACGCCGGCGGCGGCGGCGATCGCGACGGTCGGCCTCTCGTCGATCTGGGTCGCCCACCTCCAGGAGGAGACGCGCATCGACACCGAGGAGCGCAACCTCGAGTTGCAGGCGCGCGAGGAGCACTTCCGCGCTCTCATCGAGCACGCCAGCGACCTCGTCCTCATTCTCGGCGCAGGGGGCAGGATCGAGTACGCCAGCCCCTCGCTCGCGCGCCTGCTCGGGCATCGGCCGGCGGAGTGGCTGGGCGTCGAGATCGCGCGACTGGTGCATCCGGCCGACGCCGGGGCGCTGGGCGAGAGCCTGGGCGCCGCGCCGCTCCAGCCGATCGAGCTGCGTCTGCGCCATGCCCGAGGCGAGTGGCACGTGCTCGAGGGCACGGTCGCCGATCTGCGCCGCAATCCCGCCGTCGGCGGCCTGGTGCTCAATCTGCGCGACGTGACTCGCCGCAAGCAGATGGAGAGCGAGGTCCGCGCCGCCCAGCAGGCGGCCGAAGCCGCCAATCGCGCCAAGAGCGCCTTCGTCGCCAACATGAGCCACGAGATCCGCACACCGATGAACGGCATCATCGGCATGACCCGCCTGGCGCTCGACACCGACCTCTCCCCCGAGCAGCGCGAGTACCTGGAGATGGTGCGCACCTCGGCCGACGCCCTGCTGGCGGTGATCAACGACGTCCTCGACTTCTCCAAGATCGAGGCCGGCAAGCTCGAGGTCGTGCCCCGGCCGTTCGCGATCCGCGAGGTGTTCGAGGAGGCCCTCGCGCTCTTCGAGCCGGCGGCGCGCGACAAGGGTCTGCGCCTCGACCTGGAGGTCGCGCCCGACGTGCCGGAGCGCGTCGTCTCCGACCCGCTGCGGCTGCGGCAGATCCTGCTGAACCTGATCGGCAACGCCGTCAAGTTCACCAGCCGCGGCGGCGTGCGCGTGTCGCTCGCCCGCGCCCCGGTGCCGGGCAGCGGCGACCAGCTCCTGCTGCAGGCGTCGGTGACCGACACCGGCGAAGGCATCTCGGCCGAGCACCAGCAAGCGGTGTTCGAGCCCTTCGAGCAGGTGGACGCCTCCGCCACCCGCGCCCACGGCGGCACCGGTCTCGGCCTGCCGATCTCACGTCGCCTGGTCGAGCTCCTCGGCGGCCGCCTCTGGCTCGAGAGCGCCCCGGGGCGGGGGAGCATCTTCCATTTCACCCTCGACGTCGGGCTGCCCGCCGCCGCGCCCGCGCCCGCCGAGGACGCGCCGCCGGCGGCCCCGGCCGGCCCGACCCGGCCGCTGCGCGTGCTGCTGGTGGAGGACAACGCCGTCAACCAGCACGTCGTCACCCGCTACCTCGAGAAGCACGGCCACAGCGTGGCGCTCGCCGAGACCGGCCGGGCCGCGCTCGAGCGGCTCGCGGGCGACTCGTTCGACGTCGTGCTGATGGACGTGCAGATGCCGGAGATGGACGGCCTCGAGGCCACGCGCGCCATCCGCGCCCGCGAGGCCGACGAGCCCGAGCACCGCCACGTGCCGATCATCGCCCTCACCGCGCACGCCATGCGCGGCGACGTCGAGCGCTGCCTCGCCGCCGGCATGGACGCCTACCTCTCCAAGCCGATCGAGCCCGCCGAGCTGACGCGTGTGCTGCGGGAGATCTGCGGCTGATCTGGAGTGCGGCGGTCTCCGCCGCTCTGGATCGAAGCGGAATCCAGAGCGGCACGTCGCGCCGCACTCCAGATCTCAATCCTTGTTCTTCATCGCCGCTTCGAGCGTCTCGATGTCCTCGGCGGTCAGTTGCGGGCGGTCGACCTCGATGGTGAGCTTGTCGAGCTTCGCGGTCAGCGCGAACGGCGGTTTGTAGTCCGCGTCGTTCACACCGGTGAGGGTGTCGGAGCCGATGTCGAAGCTCTCGTCCCACTGCAGGATCATCGGCAGCGTCCGCTCCATGCGCTTGCTCGCGACTTCCGTGCCGTCCACCTTGAGCGTGCCGGTGCCGGGCTGGCCGAGACCGCTGAAATTGTTGAACGCCAGCGTCCCCGCGCCCTTCCCTTCGTACTCGAAGTCGAACTCGACCGTGTGCTTGCCCGGTGTCAACGCGTTCGGGCCCTCCCACTTGATGCGCTCGAGGTCGACCAGGTTCCACAGGAACACCGGCCTGCCCTGGAGGAGGTAGAAGCCGTAGCCGGCGAAGCGGCCGCCGGAGGTGAGGATCATGCCTTCGGCGCCGTTCGGCGGGACCTCGATGTCGGCGCGGATGGTGTACGAGGCGTTGAGCAGAATGGGCGAATCGCCCTGCGGCAGGCCGACCATCGGCCGGGTATAGACGAACTCGTTGCGACCCGCGGTGATGTTCGGGCGCGGCGCGACGATGCGGGCCGCCACCGACGCGTCGAGCGGCAGCACCTGGTGCTTCTTGGCCTCGGCGAGGAACGCCGCGCGCATCTGCTTGACCTTGTCCGGGTGCTTTGCCGCGATGTCGTTCGACTGGGTGAAGTCCTCGTTCAGGTCGTAGAGCTGGAACACCTGGTTGTTCAGCGGATCGGGGTTGGCCGGTCCGAACGCCTGCCACGGTGCGCGGTCCACCTTGGTGCTGAGGAGCCAGCCGTCCTCGTAGAGGGCCCACTGGCCCATCATCTCGAAGTACTGGCTCTTGTGACGCGACTTCGCCTTGGCATTGGCGGCGTCGAAGGTATAGGCGAAGCTCGTCCCCTCGAGCGGCTTCTGCTTGATGCCGTCGATCATCTCGGGTGCCTGGATGCCGGCGGCCTCGAGGATCGTCGGCACCACGTCGATCACGTGGACGAACTGCTCGCGCAGCGCGCCCTTGTCCTTGATGCGTGCCGGCCACGACACGACCATGTTCTGGTTGGTGCCGCCGAGCCGCGACGCGTTCTGCTTGAACCAGTCGAACGGGGTGTCGAAGGCCCAAGACCATCCCGCCGACATGTGGTTGTAGGTCTGCTCGGTGCCCCAGACGTCGTAGAACTTCATCTGGACGTCCACCGGCACCTGAACGCCGTTGAAGAACGCCACCTCGTTCGGCGTGCCGACGGGTCCGCCCTCGGCGCTCGTGCCGTTGTCGCCGTTGATGTAGATGATCAGCGTATTGTCGAGCTTGCCGAGATCCTCGAACGCCTGGATCACGCGGCCGATCTCGTGATCGCTGTATGCCGCGTAGGCGGCGAATACCTCGACCTGGCGGATGAAGAGCTTCTTCTCGTCGTCGGAGAGCTTGTCCCACGGCGGCAGCATGTCGGCGGGCCAGGGGGAGAGCTGGGCGTTCGCGGGAATCACGCCGAGCTTCTTCTGGTTCTCGAAGATCCGCTCGCGCAGCTTCTCGTAGCCGTCGTCGAAGAGGTGCAGCGCGTGGATCTTGTCGACCCACTCCTTGGTCGGATGGTGCGGCGCGTGCGTCGCCCCGGGAGCGTACTTGATGAAGACGGGCTTCGATGGATCGGTCTGATGGATGCGGGTCATCCAGTCGATGGCGTCGTCGGCCATTGCGGTGACGAGGTTCCAGGTTCCGGGCGGCTTGCCGAGGAAGGGGTAGATCTGGGTGGTGTTGCGGAAGAGGTTCGGCTCCCACTGGTTCGAGTCGCCGCCGACGAAGCCGAAGAAGTACTCGAAGCCCATCCCGGTCGGCCACTGGTCGAACGGCCCGACCTGGCTCGCCTGGAAGGCCGGCGTGTTGTGGTCCTTGCCGAACCAGGAGGTAGAGTAGCCGTTCTCGAGCAGGATGCGTCCGATCGTCGCTTTGTCCCGTTCGATGATGCTGTTGTAGCCCGGGAAGCCGGTGGACTGCTCGGAGATCACGCCGAAGCCGGCCGAATGGTGATTGCGCCCGGTGATCAGGGCGGCGCGTGTCGGCGAGCAGAGCGCGGTGGAGAACACGCGGTTGTAGCGCAGCCCCTGACTGGCGATGCGATCCATGGCCGGCGTCTGGATGACGCCGCCGAAGGTGCTCGGCACGCCGAAGCCGGCGTCGTCGGTGATGATCAGCAGGACGTTCGGAGCGCCCGCGGGCGGCACGACCCGCGGCGGCCACCAGGGCTTGGACTGCAGCGCGTCGTCCTTGATCACGCCGCCGAATTTCGCGTCCGGGGGCGGTAGCTGCCTGGGGCTCACGGTGGTCGTGGCGTCCGGCGAGCCGAGCGTGCCGGTGACCTGCTGCGCCGCCGCCGGTGCCGCGGCCAGTGTCACGACGGCAATCACGGTGGCCGCTGCGCGCGCCAGGATGGCTTGGATCCGAGCTCTCATGTCAACCTCCACGAGCCCCCGGCCTAACCCCACCCGCACCCCGAGTCAGTACGCATTTCGGAAATTTCTCGGAAATCCTCTTCCCTCCGAGGCGCGGGGAGGGCCCTACTCCCACCACGCGCCAACGACGCCCGGTGGGCGCGAGCTCGACGCAGGTGGAGTGTCCAGCACGGCTCGTGCTACCGTTCCGGCGCAACGAGTACGGACGGCGCATGAAGACGCAATCGACGCGAAGGCTCTACACCCGTGCGGACTACCGCCGCATGACGCGGGAGGGTCTGCTGCGCGAGGACGATCGCGTCGAGTTGATCGAGGGAGTGATCATTCCGATGAGTCCGACCGGCAGTCGACACGCAGGATGCGTGACGCGGATCTCGAGCCTCCTCCATCGCAGGCTCGGACGCCGCGCCGTCATCGCCACCCAGAACCCGATCGTCCTGAACCGATGGTCGGAGCCCGAACCCGACATCGCCATGCTGCGCCAGCGCGCGGATTTCTACTCGGAGCGCCATCCGGAGCCTGCGGATATCCTGCTGCTCGTGGAGGTCGCCGATTCATCCCTTCTCTTCGACCGTCGCACCAAGATCCCTCTCTACGCCCGCGCCCGGATCCAGGAGGTGTGGTTGGTCGACCTGGTGGCGAGGAAGGTCGAGATCCATCGGCAGCCCGCCTTTCGGCTCTACCGCGACATCGCCGCGCGCGGGCGTGGCGATCGCCTCGCGCCTCTGGCCTTCCCGCGGACGTACCTGAGCGTGAGCGACATCCTCGGTTGAGAGGGCGCGCGCAAGTGCTGGGCGCCGGAGACCTCCGCCCGCGGCACCCCGATCCCCGCCCATCTCCGCTCATCCCCGTTCATCTCCGTTCCAGGCCGTCCTCCCACCAGAATCGCGGCCGTGGAGCTCCCGCCCGCGGCCGAACCTCGACCGCGAGCCGCTGCAGCTCGGCGAGCACCGCGGCGACCGCCTTGGGGGCGGCGGCGCGCATGCGTGCGCTCATCGCCTCGCCGAGTCGGAGGTGCTCGGGCACGACGCCGACCAGCAGCAGCTCGCGCGGGCCGCGGCCGTCGAGCTCGGCGAGCCAGAGCGCCTCCTGCACGGCGGGGTCGTGCGGGCTGACGCGCGGCTTGGCCGGCAGCGCGTCGAGATCCTCGCGGCGGTAGAGGCCGACGCTGCCGGGTTCGGCGTCGGCGGCGACGGCATCGACCAGGACGACGGCGTCGCGACAGAGATACGCCGGCAGTCCGAGGCCCGGCGTTCCGACGTCGAGCAGCTCGACCGCCGGCGCGGCGTCGTTCCCCGCGGAGAGATCGTAGCCGGTGCGCAACAGCTCGATCACGTACGGCCCGACCGCATCGTCGCCGAGCAGCACGTTGCCCAGGCCGATCACGGCGATGGAGCAGGGCGGCGTCACGCAACCTCCAGCGCTCCGACCGCGACGCAGGGGCTGGTCACAACACCTTGACCGTGGCGATCCTCTTCCCGCTGACGTCGAGCGTGTGGCAGGCGCAAGCCATGCACGGGTCGAACGAGTGCACCGTGCGCAGCAGCTCGAGCGGCTTCTCGGGATCGGCCACCGGGTTGCCGAGCAGCGAGGCCTCGTAGGGGCCGGGGGTCTCGTTCTCGTCGCGCGGGCTGGCGTTCCAGGTGGTCGGCACCACCGCCTGGTAGTTCTTCAGCATGCCGTCCTCGACCACCACCCAGTGCGACAGCGTGCCGCGCGGCGCCTCGTGCACGCCGACGCCCTCGACCGGCTTCTTCGGAAACGCCGGGGCGCGGAAGCTGCGGGTGTCGCCGCTGGTGATGTTGTTCACCAGCAGCTCCCAGTGGCGCACCGCCAGCTCCGACAGCACTGCCGAACGGATCGCGCGCGCCAGGTAGCGCCCCATGGTCGACTGCAACTGCTCGACGCCGATCGGGCGTCCGGCGATCGCCGAGACGCGCTGCAGCGCGAGGTCGGTCCACTTGCGCGTCAGCGCGTGGTTGAGCGCGTAGCCCACCAGGACGTTCGACACCGGCCCGACCTGCATCGGCTTGCCATCGAAGCGCGGCGCCTTCACCCAGGTGTACTTCCCGTCGTCCTGGAAGTCGGTGTAGTCGGGCTCGGTCACCCCCTGCCACGGGTGCTGCGGGCCGCGCCCCTGGTACCAGGCGTGGGTGACGTCCTCGACCACGCCCTTGCGGAAGTACTCGTCGCGCGCGCCGCTGATCGCGCGCACCGAGCTCAGGTCGCCGCCGAAGATGGTGCCGCCGGGCAGATCGAAGGTCGTCGAGCCGGGGTCGACCGGCAGGTCGGGCACGGCCAGGTAGTTGGTCACGCCGGCGCCGATGTCGAACCACTCGGGGTAGAAGCCGGCGATGGCGCAGGCGTCGGGGAAGTAGACCTGCTGCACGAACGGCACGACCTCGTCGATCAGGCTCTTCAGCATGTAGAGCCGGTCCATGTTGAGGGTCGCCAGGCTGTCGAGGTTGATCGCGTTCATCACCCCGCCGACGGCGAGGTTCTGGATGTGCGGGGTCTTGGCGCCGAGGATGGCGACGATCTGGTTCGCCTTGCGCTGGAACTCGAGCGCCTGGAGGTAGTGCGACAGCGCCAGCAGGTTGACCTCGGGCGCGAGCTTCATCGCCGGGTGGCCCCAGTAGCCGTTGGCGAAGATGCCGAGCTGGCCGCTCTGCAGCAGGCCGACGACCTTGCCCTGCACCTTCTTCATCTGCTGCGTCGAGTTGCCGGTCCAGTCGGAGAGGCTCTGGGCGATCTCGGCCGCCTTCGCCGGGTCGGCCTGCGGGATGGTGGTGACGTCGACCCAGTCGAGCGCCGACAGGTGGTAGAAGTGGACGATGTGGTCGTGCAGCCCGTGCGCGATCAGGATCAGGTTGCGGATGTGCTGCGCGTTGGGCGGGATCGGCAGGCCGAGGGCGTCCTCGACGGCGCGCACCGAGGCGATCGCGTGCACGGTCGTGCAGACGCCACAGAAGCGCTGCGCGAACAGCCAGGCCTCGCGCGAGTCGCGCCCGCGCAGCACCGTCTCCAGCCCGCGCCACATGGTGCACGAGGCCCACGCCTTCTGCACCTGACCGCCGTCGACGACGGCGTCGATGCGGAGGTGGCCTTCGATGCGCGTGACCGGATCAATCGTCAATCGGGTTGCCATGGGCGTCCACCTTCCATTCCGGATGCTGCATGCGGCGCAGCTTGACCATGTAGTCCCACGCCGAGCGCGGCGCGGGCAGGACGGCGAAGAGCTTGACGGCGATGCCGAAGCCGACCAGCGCGAGCGAGATGAAGCCGAGCATGATGAAGACCTCGGGCAGCGACGGGAAGTAGCTGAACTGGCTGCCCGGGTCGTAGGCGATGGTGGTGGGCACGAAGCGGTACACCATGCCGCCGACGCCCGCGAGCGTCGCCATGTTGAGCAGCACCCGCGGCGTCTCGCGCCAGGCCTTCACCCGCAGCACCACCGCCGGCACCAGCATCGAGAGGTTCTCGGCGAGGAAAACGAGGCTGTAGAAGTCGAGGTCGAAGGCGTGCGCGAGCTGGCCGCGCCAGGCGATGTCGGCCAGGCGCACGCCGACGAAGACGAACACCAGCCACGACATCAGACTGCCGAGCTCGGCCAGCACGTCGACGTCGAGCGGCCGGCCGAAGCGCAGGCAGGAGATGAGGAGGATGAAGATCATGAAGGCGAAGCCGCACACCCCCGCCTGCAGCAGGTAGAGCAGCGGCAGGAACTCGGTCTGCCAGAGCGGGTGGATCTTGGGCCCGGCGAGCAGCAGCAGCGCCCCGAGCGACGACTGGTGCATGGCCGGCAGGATGTAGGCGCCGGCGATCATCGCCGGATAGATCCAACGCAGCCAGCGCTCCACCCGCCGCAGGCGCGCGCGCGTGCGCGGCGTGCCCCGGTACCACCACCGCTCGAGCACCATCGGCACGTTCTCGAAGGCGAGGAAGATGCACGCGTAGAGCGGCATGCAGACCATCACCTCGAGCAGCGCCGAGTGCGTGTTCCAGCGCCACGGCAGGACGACGTTCCAGAAGTTCCACGGCCGGCCGATGTCGACCACGATCGCCAGCAGGCCGGTGGAGTAGAACAGCAGGCTGGTCACCAGCGCGGTGCGCATGACGACGTGCAGGCGGTGGCGGTTGAAGACCCACGCCGCCAGGCCGACCGAGAGCGCGCCCGAGCCGAGCGCCGTCAGCGTCATCACGTTGAACGTCTTCCACACGCCCCAGGCGAAGGCGTCGTTCATGCCGCTGAACGGGCCCAGGCCGCCCGCCATGCGCAGCGCCGACAGGCCGAGTCCGACGGCGGCGAGCAGCAGGCCGAAGAGGAGCGGCGGGGTGACGTAGGGCTCGTCGTAGACCGGGACGCCGCGTTGCCAGTAGTTGATCATAGCTGCTCCCGCATCTGGGTCTCGGACTCCAGCTCGTGCTCCTCGGCCTCGTGCCGCTTCCAGTTGCGCCAGATGATCGCCGTCAGCACGCCGTACAACATCGCCGGGATCAGCAGCCAGCGGTAGAGGAAGGCGCTGACGCGGGTGGCGTACCAGGGGATCGACGTCTGCGGCAGCTCGGGTAGGCCGATCTTCTTGAAGTCGACGTGCGACAGGTAGAGCACCTGGGTGCCGCCGGCGTCGCGCTCGCCGTAGACGCGATCCTCGAAGTACTTGCCGGGAGCGTCGGCGATGCGCTGCTTGGCGCGCCCGAGGAGATCGTCGCGCTTGCCGAAGATCACCGCCCCGGTCGGGCAGGCGGCGGTGCAGCCGGGTTGCTCGCCGGCCTGCAGGCGGTGGTAGCAGAACTCGCACTTGACGATCTCGGGGTTGAAGTCCTCCCACTCGAACTTCGGCACGTGGAACGGGCACGCGACCTCGCAGTAGCGGCAGCCGATGCAGCGCGAGCCGTCCCAGGTGACCACGCCCCACTCGCCCTTCTCGAGCGCGCTGAACGGACAGCCGCTGACGCACGCCGGATCGAGGCAGTGCATGCACTGCTGCTTGACGTACGAGGTCTCGCCGGAAGCCGGATCGTCGTACAGCTTGATGATGTTCATCGTCCGGTCGTTGAGGTCGAGCGGCATCTGCCACAGGCCGCCGGAGAGGCGGGTGTCGGGCGGCAGGTCGTTGGCCTCGTTGCACGCCGCCATGCAGGCCTTGCAGCCGGTGCAGAGGGTGGTGTCGTACAGCATCGACACCGCACCCGGCGGCGGCTCGGGGAGCTCGGCATGCTCGACCGCGGCGGCGCGCGCGGGCGCGGCCGCGGCGCCGGCGGCGCCCAGGCCGAGCAGCCGCAGCGCGTCGCGCCGGCTGATCGCGGGCTGGGTCATTCGTTCTCCCTCTCCTCGCCCTCGTTCGCGCCGGGCACGCGCGGGTCGCCGCTGGCGGTGGAGAACTTGCGCGAGGCGACGTAGCCCGCGCCCATCAGCGCGCCGACGGCGAAGCCGACCGCGCCGGCGGCCGCCAGGCTGGTCGAGCCCTGCTCGGCCGCGACCGGCGCGTAGGTGTCGGGCGGAGTGGCGTTGTGCAGCGGCGCGATCTCGAACATCGGCACGCGGAAGGCGATGTGCTGCTCGGTGCAGCCGACGCAGGGCGCGCCGATGCCGATCGGCCAGGCGTCGACCACCTCGTTGAAGTGGCGCGTCGAGCAGCCGGCGTGCGTGTCGGGGCCCTTGCACCCCATGTGGTACAGGCACCAGCCCTGGCGATGGCCCTCGTCGCCGAACTCGCGCACGAAGCGGCCGGCGTCGAAGTGCGGCCGCCGCGGGCAGTGCTCGTGGATGTCGCGGTCGTAGGCGAACAGCGGCCGCTTCAGGTCGTCGAGCTCCGGCAGCGTGCCGGTGCGGGCGTACTGCAGCACCGTGCCGAGCAGCGTGTAGGGGTTGGGCGGGCAGCCGGGCAGGTTGACGATCGGCTTGCCCTTCAGCAGCGCGTCGACGCCGACCGCGCCGGTGGGATTGGGATCGGCCGACGGAATGCCGCCCCAGGCGGCGCACGAGCCGATGGCGATCACCGCCGCCGCGCGCGAGCCGACCTCGTCGAGCACCTGCAGCGCCGGCTTGCCGGCGAGCTTCATGTAGATGCCCTGATCCTTGGTCGGGATCGAGCCCTCGACCACCAGCACGTACTGGCCTTCGTTCTCGGCCATCGCCGTGTGCAGCGCCGCCTCGGCCTGGTGGCCCGAGGCCGCCATCAGCGTCTCGTGGTAGTCGAGCGAGATCAGGTGCAGGATCAGCTCGCTCAGGTCGGGCTTGGAGGTCCGCAACAGCGTCTCGCTGCAGCCGGTGCAGTCCTGGAAGTGCAGCCAGATGACCGACGGGCGGCGCGCCTGCGCCACCTCGCGCGCCACCTCGGCGGCGCGCGCCTTGCCACCGGTCAGCGACAGACCGAACGGCGCCGCCACCATCAGCTTGGCGCAGAACTCGAGGAAATCGCGCCGACTCACGCCGCAGCGCACCAGGTGCTCACCGATCGTCTCGTTCTTGAATCCGATCATGCACCGACCTCCTGTTCTTCAGATCAACGCGATCGACGACTCCTGCCAGACCGCCCCGGAACGGAGATGAACGAGGATGGACGGAGATCGTCGCGGGATCCGCGCGCCACCCGAGATCGTCGGCGCACGACGATCCCGGACCATCTCCGTCCATCTCCGTTCATCTCTGTTCCCCGAGCCAAGCGGTCCACTCGCCGATTCCCTCGCCCGTGCGCGCCGACAGCGCGATCAGCCGCGGCCGCGGCATGACGCGCGCGAGCGCGTCCTCGAGCGCGGCCCGGTCGAAGTCGGGCAGCGCCGGCAGCAGATCGATCTTGGTCAGCAGCACCAAGTCGGCGTGGCGGAACATCACCGGGTACTTGAGCGGCTTGTCCTCGCCCTCGGTGACCGACAGCGCCACCACGTTGGCGCGCTGGCCGAGATCGTAGATCGCCGGGCACACCAGGTTGCCGACGTTCTCGATGAAGAGCAGGTCGGCGCCGGCGAAGGGCTCGTGGTGCAGCGCGTGGTGCACCATCTCGGCGTCGAGATGGCAGGCCGAGCCGGTGGTGATCGCGCTCGCCGGGATGCCGGCGGCGCGCAGCCGCTCGGCGTCGCGCTCGGTCTCGAGGTCGCCGGTGATCGCCGCCAGCCGCCGCCCCGCGAGCGCCCGCGCCGTCGCCTCCAGCACCGCCGTCTTGCCCGCCCCCGGCGAGCCCATCAGGTTGAGCGCGAGCAGCCCGCGCGCCGCGAAGTGCTCGCGGTTGTGCGCCGCGATCGCGTCGTTGCCGGCCAGGATGCGCTGGTGCACCTCGACCGGCACGACGCGCGTGTCGCCGCAGCCGCACACGTCACACATGGGGCACTTCCATCTCGATGCGCTCGAGCACCAGCTCGCCGCCGCGCGCCAGCCGCGCCGGCCACTCGCACTCCGGGCAGCTCAGCACGCCGTCGCGCGGCAGCACGTGGCCGCACGAGTCGCAGCGCCACTCGCCTTCCTCGCGCAGCAGGACGAGCTCGGCGGCTTCGCACACCGTGCCCGGCCGGAGGGTCTCGTACGCGGTCGCGAACAGCTCCTCCTCCACGCCGGAAAGCCGGCCGATGCGGACCTCGAGGCGGTGCACGCGGGTGGCGTGATGCGCCCTCGCTTCCTCGGTGACCTTGTCCATCATCGCCTGGACCAGGGAGAACTCGTGCATGCGACTCCCCTCAGCAGATGCGCGGCAACTGCTCGCCCGACAGGCGCTCGATGCGCCGGTGACTGCCGAGGCGCGTGCGCAATAGCACGCGGCCGGGATCGCCGGCGGTGACCTCGCCGATCCGGCGCGCCTCCTCGCCGCCCGGCGTGCCCTGCAGCGCCGCCAGAGCCGCGTCGGCGCGGGCGGCGGGCACGATCGCCAGGAAGCGCCCCTCGCAGGCGACGTAGAGCGGGTCGAAGCCGAGCACCTCGCAGGCCGCGCGCACCTCGCGCCGCACCGGCACGGCGGTCTCTTCCAGCCGCACGCCGGCGCCGGCGGCAACGGCGATCTCGCACAGCGCCGTCGCCAGACCGCCGCGGGTGGGATCGCGCATGACGCGCGTCTCCGGCACCGCGTCGAGCAACGCCCGCACCAGCGGCAGCACGGCGGCGGAGTCCGACAAGAGCGGCGGATCGAACTCGAGGCCGTTGCGGGCCGCCATCACCGCGATGCCGTGGTCGCCGATCGGGCCCGAGACCAGCACCGCATCGCCCGGGCGCGCGCGCTCCGGGCCGACCTCGATGCCCGGTCGCACCCGACCGATGCCGGTGGTGTTGATGTAGATACCGTCCCCTTTGCCGCGTTCGACCACTTTGGTGTCTCCGGTGAGCACCGGCGCCGCCAGCGCCGCGCTCGCCCGTGCCAGAGACGCGATCACCCGTCTCAGGTCTGCGATGGGAAACCCTTCTTCAAGAACCAGACCAACGCTGAATCCGACCGGCTCGGCTGCACAGACGGCGAGGTCGTTCGCAGTTCCGTGAATGGCCAGCGAGCCGATGTCGCCGCCGGGAAAGAACGCCGGGCTGACGACGAAGGTGTCGGTGGTGAAGGCCAGCCGCTCGCCGCCGAAGGCGACGGTCGCGCCGTCGGCCAGCGCCGCCAGTGCCCGGTTGTCGAAGGCCGGCAGAAAGAGGCCTTCGATCAGGTTCGCCATCCGACGCCCGCCGCCGCCGTGCGCCAGTTGCACGACCTCCTCCTGCTCGTGCGGCAGGGGGCAGGAGAGCGCGTCGAGGCGGCTGGTCACGGCGCGCTCCCGGCGGGGGCCTCCGACCGCGGCGCGGCGGCGCGGCCGTAGTGGAAGTAGGCGGCGCAGGCGCCCTCCGACGACACCATGGTCGCGCCCATCGGCCGCTCGGGCGTGCAGCGCGAGCCGAAGTGCGGGCACTCGGTGGGCTTGAGGCGGCCCTGCAGCACCAGGCCGCTGCGGCACTCGCTCGGTTCCTCGACCGCCAGGCCTGCGACGCCGAAGACGCGCTCGGCGTCGAAGGCGGCGTAGGCGGGCGCGAGGGCGTAGCCGCTGGCGGGGATCTCGCCCAGGCCGCGCCACTTGCGCGGCGCGACCGCGAACACCTCCTCGACCACCGCGCGCGCCGCCGGGTTGCCCCCGGCGTCGGCGACGCGCTCGTACTGGTTCTCGACCCGCGCCTGGCCGCGCTCGAGCTGGCGCACCGCGGCGAGCACGCCGCGCAGCAGGTCGAGCGGCTCGAAGCCGGTGATCACGATCGGCACGCGGTAGCGCGCCGCCAGCGGCTCGTAGGCCGCCTGGCCGGTGACGACGCAGACGTGTCCGGGGGCGAGCAGTCCCTGGATGACGCACTCGGGGTCGGCGAGCAGCGCCGCCAGCGCCGGCGGCACCAGCACGTGCGCCATCAGCACCGAGAAGTTCGTCAGACCCGCGCGCGCCGCCTGCCGCACCGCCATCGCGTTGGCGGGCGCGGTGGTCTCGAAGCCGACGGCGAAGAACACCACCCGCCGTGCCGGCTCGGCGCGCGCGATCGCCACCGCCTCGAGCGGCGAGTGGACGATGCGCACGTCGGCGCCGCGGGCGCGCGCGGCGAGCAGGTCGCCGCTCGAACCCGGCACGCGCAGCATGTCGCCGAAGGAGCAGAACACCACCTCGGGCTGCGCCGCGATCGCGAGCGCGCGATCGATCTGCTCGAGCGGGGTGACGCACACCGGGCAGCCGGGCCCGTGCAGCAGCGCGATGCGCGGCGGCAGCAGCTCGTCGAGGCCGAACTTGAGGATGGAGTGCGTCTGGCCGCCGCAGACCTCCATGATCGTCCACGGCCGGGTCGCCTCGGCCTCGATCCGCCCCGCCAGGGCGCGCACCGCGTCGGGATCGCGGTACTCGTCGACGTGACGCATCAGCCGCTCTCCTCCGGCAGGTCGAGGGCGGCGATCGCCGCGATCGTCGCGCGCGCCGCCTCCTCGTCGACCACCGCGATGGCGAAACCGACGTGCACCAGGACGTAGTCGCCCAGCTTCGCCTCCGGCACGTAGGCGAGGCAGGCCTCGCGCTGCACACCGTCGAAGTCGATGCGCGCCATGCGCATGTCGTCGTCGCCGTCGATCGCGACCACCCTGCCTGGTACCGCGAGACACATGTCCGACTCCTGGCCGGGTTTCTCGCACACCCCGGAGCAACATGCGAGCGCCGAATCGCTTGCGCGCGGGCGGCGGCGCCGAGGTGCGATCGGCTGCGCCCCTCCGGGGCGCAATGGCCTGGCGCGTTGCGGTGACCCCGGGCTTGCGCCCGGGGCTACGCCCCTGCGCCGCTCCGCGGCGCCGTACTCGGATGCGTGTCGCCCCTGCGCCCGTTGCTCCGTGGCTGCGCCGCGGAGCGGCGCCGGAGTATAGCCCCGGGCGCAAGCCCGGGGATCGGCGTGGCGAGCAACGAAGCGCGCCCCGGAGGGGCGCAGGCCTGCGCCGCATCGCCGCGTCGGCGGGCCAGCCAGAGCGGCGGGAACCGCCGCTCTACAGATCAGTCGAGGATCTCGAACGTCAGCCCGGCGTTGCGTTGCAGCCGCGGCAACAGAGCGGCGCCCATCGCCGCCGCCGGCGTCCAGAAGCCGCCGCCGGCGGCGAGCTCGTCGCTCGCCAGGCAGACGGCGCTCTCGGCCAGCATCTTGGCGGTCGAGCCGTAGCCCGGGTCGCGGTCGCCGGTGACGCGCGCGAACAGGCCGCGGCCGGCGTCACGCGGATGCCGAGCCCACAGGCGCACGTCGAAGTAGCCCTTCTCGCGCTGCTCGCGCGTCGGACCCTCGCCCGGTTGCGGCAGACGGCCGGCGATCAGACGCCGCAGCGCGCCGATCCGCATCGCCGCCATGCCGCCGCCGAGTCCGGCGGTGAGGCCGACCGCCTTGACGAGGCCGGCGGGACCCGCGCCCATCAGCGTCGCCTCGTCGTAGCGGAAGTCGCGGCCGTAGGCCCAGCCCTGCAGGGCGTTGCTGCGGCGCACCACGCGCGTGTCGACCGCCGCCATCACGAACGGTGCCGTCCACTGGCCGAACTCGGCGTCCCACGCCGGCCCCATCTGGTCGCCGCCGTCCGGCCCGCGTCGCTCGCCCTCCGGGTTGAGGCCGTACGGGTCGCCGAGGACGCGCCACACGCCCGGGTCGCGCTCCGCTTCGTCGAGCATGTTCATCATGCTGGCGATCGTGCCGCCGGAGGCGCCGCCGCTGAACCCCGCGACGCGATACTTCACCCACGGGCTGACGGCGCCGTGGCGGGCGCGCATCTCGTTCTGCACGAAGAAGGTGCCGAGGTCGGAAGGGATGCAGTCGAAGCCGCAGGCGTGCACGATGCGCGCGCCGCTCGCGACCGCGGCGGCGTGGTGCGCGTCGATCATGCGCCGCATCCACTGCACCTCCCCGGTGAGGTCGCAGTAGTGCGTGCCGGTCTCGACGCAGGCCGCGACCAGCGGCGTGCCGTAGCGAGCGTACGGCCCGACGGTGGTGCACACCACACGGGTGCGGCGCGCCACCGCCGCCAGCGCGGCGCCGTCGTTGGCGTCGGCGACTGCGATCGGCAGCGCCGCCGCAGCGGCGCCGAGCTCGCTGCGCACCTGCTCGAGCTTGCCCGGGTTGCGCCCGCCGAGCGCCCAGCGCAGCGGGCCGCCCGCGCCGTAGCGCTCGAGCAGGTACTCGGCGACCAGCCGCCCGGTGAAGCCGGTCGCGCCCCAGACCAGAACGTCGAGTTCTCTCATCGGCAGGCACCTACCACTCCCCCCTCCCGACGCCAATTGCGGGGCCGGCCGGCCTGGGCTAGACGCGGGCCTGCACGATGAGACTCGACTCCGAGATCGCCGTCTTCGAGAATCGCGCCGGCTCGCTCGTCACGACGGACGACGCCCTGCCCGCGGCGGCTCTCAAGCGCGCCCTCGACCTGGCCGCCGCGGCGGCGCTGCTCGTGCTCGGCGCGCCCCTGTGCCTGCTCGTCGGGCTCGCGATCCGCCTCGAGGACGGCGGTCCGGTGCTCTTCCGACAGACGCGCGTCGGCCGCGGTGGCGCTCTCTTCACGCTCTACAAGCTGCGCTCGATGCGCGCCGACGCGGAGGCGGAGTGCGGGCCGCGCTGGGCCGAGCCGGACGACGAACGCGTCACCGTCGTCGGGCGCTGGATCCGCGCGCTGCGCATCGACGAGATCCCGCAGGCGTGGAACATCCTCGCCGGCGCGATGTCGTTCGTCGGCCCGCGCCCGGAGCGGCCCGAGTTCGTCGGCCTGCTGCGCGCCGCCATCCCCGGCTACGACCAACGCCTGCGCGTCCGGCCCGGCCTGACCGGTTGGGCGCAGGTGAACCAACCGTACAGCGCCACCGTCGAGGACGCGCGCTGCAAGCACGAGTACGACCTCGAGTACCTGCGCCGCCGCTCGCTGCGCCTCGACCTCGCCATCCTGGCGCGCACCGCCCGCATCCTCCTGTTCGGCTGGGGCCGTCGCTGAGGGCAGCGATGGGCTCCGCGCCGGCAGCGGCAGCGATCGTCAATCTGCTGACCATCGACGTCGAGGACTACTTCCACCCCAACGCGATGGACGACGCGGTCTCGCCGGCGCAGTGGGACGCCTTGCCGCAGCGCGCCGAGCCCAACACTCTGCGGGTGCTCGACCTGCTCGAGCGCCACGGCGTACACGCGACGTTCTTCGTGCTCGGCTGGGTGGCCGAGCGCCGGCCGCGTCTGGTCGACGAAATCGCGCGCCGCGGCCACGAGGTCGCCTGCCACGGCTACGCCCACCGCCTGGTGTACCTCCAGGGGCCGGAGGCCTTCCGCGCCGACGTGCGGCGCGCCCGCGCCGTGCTCGAGGATCGACTGGGCGCGCCGGTGCGCGGCTTTCGCGCCGCCAGCTACTCGCTGCTCGCGAGTACCCTGTGGGCGCTCGACGTGCTGATCGAGGAGGGTTTTCGCTACGACTCGAGCATCTTCCCGATCCGTCACGACCTCTACGGCATTCCCGACTTCAGCCGCTTCGCCCTGACCGTGCGCCGGCCGGCGGGCGAGATCGTCGAGATCCCGGCCTCGACCGTGCGCCTGCTCGGCCGCAACTGGCCGGTGGCGGGCGGCGGCTACTTCCGCTTCCTCCCCTACCGTCTGACGCGCCGCGCGATCCGCCATCTGAACCAGAGAGAAGGCGCGCCGGCGATGGTCTACATCCATCCCTGGGAGCTCGATGCGCAGCAACCCCGGCTGGCCGCGCCCGCGCGCGCGCGCTTCCGCCAGTACACCAACCTGGGCGCCACCGAGGGGCGCCTCGAGCGCCTGTTGCGCGACTTCCGCTTCGCGCCGATCCGCGAAGCGCTGCCCGAGGTCGAGCGGGCCTGCGCCGAGCCGGCGGCGGTGCCGGCATGAGGATCGTCACCGTCGCCGGCGCGCGCCCGAACTTCGTCAAGGTCGCCCCGATCCTGCGCGCCTTCGCCGCCGCCCGCCCGCCGGCGCAGGTCGAGTCGCTGCTGGTCGACACCGGCCAGCACTACGACGAGGCGATGTCGGCCGCCCTCTTCCGCGACCTCGAGCTGCCGTCGCCGGCGCGCGCGTTGCGCGTCGGCTCGGGTTCGCACGCGGTGCAGACGGCGGCCGTGCTGACCGCGTTCGAGGCGACCCTGCTCGAGCTGCAGCCGGATCTGGTGGTGGTCGTGGGCGACGTCAACTCGACCCTCGCCTGCGCGCTCGCGGCCGCCAAGCTGGGCGTGCGGGTGGCGCACGTCGAGGCCGGGCTGCGCAGCTTCGATCGCGCCATGCCCGAGGAGATCAACCGCGTGCTCACCGACGCGCTCGCCGATTTCCTCTTCACCTCGGAGGAGAGCGCCAACGAGAACCTGCGCCGCGAGGGCGTGGCGGACGAGCGCGTCTTCTTCGTCGGCAACGTCATGGTCGACTCGCTGCGCTGGGCCGAGCGCTGCGGCCGGCGCTCGGCGATCCTCGAGCAGCTCGGCCTGCGCCCCGCCGCGCCCTTCGCCGTCGTCACGTTGCACCGACCCAGCAACGTCGACGGGCGCGACCAACTCGCCGGGCTGGTCGAGAGCCTGCGCACGTTGGCGAGCGATCTGCCCGTTCTCTTCGTCGCGCATCCGCGCACGCGCGCCCGCCTCGACGAGTTCGGCCTCGGCGCGGCGCTCCGCCCGCTCCAGCCGGGCGCGTGCGAGCCTCCGCCGCGGCGCGACGAGGTCTGCCTGCTCGGCGCGCTCCCCTACGTCGACTGGATCACGCTGCTGCGCGCGGCGCGGGTGGCGCTGACCGACTCCGGCGGCGTCCAGGAGGAGACCACCTGCCTCGGCGTTCCCTGCGTCACGGTGCGCGAGACGACCGAGCGCCCGATCACCACCAGCGCCGGCACCAGCGTCCTCGCCGGCGCCGCGCCGGCGCGCGTGCTGCAGCACGCCCGCCGTGCGCTCGAGCTCGGCCGGCCGCGAACGGCGGCGCTGCCGCTGTGGGACGGCTGCGCCGCCGAGCGGCTGGTCGACGTTCTCCTGGCTCGGCCGTGACCGCCGCGGGCGCGCCAACGGTGCAGGTCGAAGCCCTGGCGCCGGGCGCCGAGTGGGACGAGTTCGTCTCCTCGGCGCGCGCTGCGACCTTCTTCCACCGCTCCGCCTGGCTCGAGGCCGCGCAGGGCTGCTTCGGCTTCGCGGCGCACTTCCTGGCGGCGCGGCGCGCGGGGCGGTTGGTCGGCGTGCTGCCGCTCGGCGAGATGCGCCCGCCGTTCGGCCGGCCGCGACTGCTGTCGCTGCCGCTGGCCGTCGAGGCCGGTGTCTGTGCCGACGACGCCGACGCCCGCCGCGCGCTCGAGAGCGCGGCGCTGGCGCTCGCGCGTGCGCTCGGCGCGCACGAGGTCGAGCTGCGCGACGCCGCCGGTCCGCCGGCCGGCGTCTACTGCCGCTTCCGCCGCGCGCTCGCCGCGAGCGACGAGGACGACCTCGCAAGCATCCCGCGCAAGCGCCGCCGCATGATCCGGCGGGCGCGGGACAGCGGCCTCGAGGCGCGCCGCGATGCCGGCCTCGAGGTCTTCTACGACCTCTACGCGCGCGGCCAGCAGCGCCTCGGGACGCCGCTGCTGCCGGCGGACTGGTTCGAGACGCTGCTGCGCCGCTTCCCGGCCGACTCGGTCCTCCTCACCGTCTTCCGCCGGGCGAGGCCGCTCGCAGGCGTTCTCGCCTTCGAGTTCCGCGGCACGGTCCTGCCCTACTACGCCGGCAGCAGCGACGAGGCGCTGCGCTGCGGCGCCAACGACTTCCTCTATTGGGAGCTGATGCGCCTGGCGCGACGGCGCGGCCTCGGCGTGTTCGACTTCGGCCGCAGTCGCCGCGGCAGCGGCGCCTTCGACTACAAACGCCACTGGGGCTGCGAGCCCGAGCCGCTGCGCTACCGCCGACTCGTCCTCGACGGCGAACCGACGCCGCGGGCGAGCCTCGACGACCCCGGCCTGCGGCTGCTGCGCTGGGGCTGGCGGCACGTGCCGCTGGCGCTCGGCAAGCGCCTCGGCCCGCCGATCTCGCGGCGGGCGGCGGCCTGGTTCACCTGAGCCATGGCGAACGCCCCGAGCGCGCCGCGAAGCGAGCCACCGCCGCCGCCGTCGGGTCCGAACGCGTCGCCGCCGCCATGGCGCGCCGCCGGTCCGCTCTCCGCCGCCCTCCTCCGCGGTCACGCCGCCTACTTCGGCGCCCACCTGCTGGTGGCGCTCGCCGGGCTGGTGTCGATGCCGATCCTCACCCGCCTGCTGAGCAAAGCCGACTACGGACTCCTCGGCCTCGTCCTCACGGCGGTGCCGATCGCCGCGATGCTCGCCGGCCTCGGGCTCGGCGACGCGACCGTGCGTCTCTATCCCGAGGCGCGGGCGCGCGGCGACGGGCAGGCGCGGCGGCTGTGCGAGAGCCTCTTCGGCGGCGGCCTGGCGCTCGGCCTGGCGGCCGGGGCGCTGGCGCTCCTCGCCGCCGGCGCCGCCGGCCGCGGTCCGGAGCTGGCGCGCTGCCTCTCGATCGGCGCCGCGCTGGTGGCGGTGCGCATCGCCTCCTCGGTTCCCTTCCAGATCCAACGCGCGCAGGAGCGCGCCTGGGCGAACGCCGCCACCCAGGTCGCCATCCGTTGGCTGACGACGGCGGCGGCGCTGGCTCTGCTGCTCGCCGGGCCGCGGCGCCCCTCGAGCGTTCTGCTGGCGACGCTGATCGTGGAGGTGCTGGTGGCGCTGATCGCGGTGGCGGATCTGTGGCGCGCCGGCGTTCTCGTCCGCCCGCGCCTCGCGCGCGAGCCGCTCGCCGGCGCCGTGCGCTATGGCGCCCCGCTCGCGGTCGCGGCGGCGGCGGGCGTCCTGCTCGCCTACGGCGATCGCTTCGTGATCGAGCGGCTGCTCGGGCTCGACGCGGTGGCGACCTACAGCGTCGCCTGCGACACCGCCCGCCGGCTCGCCGAGACCCTGCTCGCGCCGGTTCAGCTCGCGGTCGTGCCGGTGCTCTTCCGGCTGTGGGCCACCGAGGGTGCCGCGACGACGGCGCGCTTCGCCTCGCGCGTGCTGACCGCGATGGCAGCCGTCGCACTGCCGGCGGCGACGCTCTACCTGGCCATCAGCCACGAGGTGATCGTGCTGCTCGGCTCGGCCAAGTACGGCGACGCGAGCGAGCTGACGCCCTACCTGTTGCCGGGCGTGGTGCTCTCGACGTTCCAGTTCGTCGCCGCCGCCGGCCTGGCGCTGGCGAAGCGCACGGCGATCCTCGCGGCGCTGGCATCGCTCGCCGCCGCGCTCGAGATCGGACTCGACCTGGCGCTGGTGCCGCATTACGGCTTGCCGGCGGCGGCCGTGTCCGGCAGCCTCGCGCAGGTGTTCCTGTTGACCTCGGCCTGGTACGCGTCGCGGACGACCCTGCCCTTGCGACCGGACCCGACCCCGCTGCGCGCCGCCTGGCGCTGGCTGCGCCGGGCGGGCTGAGCCGATGTGCGCCATCGCCGGCTACCATTGCGCCAGCGGCGCCGCGGCCGCGGTCGACTGGGGCGCGCGACTGGCGGCGATGATCGCCGTGCTGGCGCACCGCGGCCCGGACGGTGCGGGTACCTTCGCGGACGACTTCGCCGGCCTCGGCCATCGCCGCCTGAGCATCATCGACCGCGCCGGCGGGCGCCAGCCGATCGCCAACGAGGACGGCAGCATCCATCTGGTGTGCGACGGTGAGATCTACAACCACGCCGAGCTGCGCGCGCGCCTGACGGCGCTCGGCCACCGCTTCCGCTGTCGCAGCGACAGCGAGACCGTCGTGCACGCCTACGAGCAGTGGGGTGAGCGCTGTCTCGAGGAGTTGCGCGGCATGTTCGCGCTGGCGCTGTGGGACGGGCCGCGGCGCCGCCTGCTGCTGGCGCGCGACCGGCTCGGCAAGAAGCCGCTCTACTACGGTCACGTCGGCGGGGCACTGGTCTTCGCCTCGGAGATCAAGGCGCTGGCGACCCTTACCGGCTTCGATCGCAGCATCGATCTCGAGGCGCTGAGCGACTACCTCTCGCTCCTCTACGTGCCGCGCGAGAAGAGCATCCATCGCGGCGTGCGCAAGCTGCTGCCGGGGCATCTGCTGCTGGCGGACGAGCACGGCGTGCGGGTGCGGCGCTACTGGGACCTCGACTTCGCCGCCGCCGCGCCCGACGACGGCGCGGCCGCACGCCTGCTCGAGCTGTTGCAGGAGGCGGTGGCGGTGCGGTTGCAGAGCGAGGTGCCGGTCGGCGCGTTCCTGAGCGGCGGCCTGGATTCGACCGCGGTCGTCGCGCTGATGGCGCGTTCCTCCAACCCGCCGGTGGTGGCGATCTCGATCGGCTTCGACGCGCCGGCGTTCGACGAGCGCCCGTACGCGCGCGCGGCGGCTGCGCACTTCGGCGTCGAGCACCGCGATGCGGTGCTGTCACCGCCCACCCCCGAGCTGCTGCAAGAGATCGCCTGGCACTTCGACGAGCCCTTCGGCGACGCGTCGGCCGTGCCCACCCACCAGCTCGCCCGGCTGTCGCGCCGCTGGATGGGCGTCGCCCTCGGCGGCGACGGCGGCGACGAGGCGTTCGCCGGCTACCGACGCTACGCCTTCGACCTGCGCGAGAACCGCCTCCGCGCCTGGCTGCCGGGCGTCGTGCGGCGGCCGCTGTTCGGCTTCCTCGGGCGCGCCTACCCGAAGGCCGACCGCCTGCCGCGCCCGCTGCGGGCGAGGACGTTCCTCGCCAACCTCGCGCGCGAGCCGTGGGAGGCGTACCTGCACTCGGTCGGGGTCATGGGCGAGGAGGACAAGCAGCGACTGCTCGCGGGCGACGTGCGCGCGGCCGTCGGCCGCTATCGCACCGCCGACCTGTTCGCCGAGCTGTGGCACTCGCCGGCGGCGCGCGACCCCCTGGCGCGCATCCAGTACGTCGATCTCAAGACCTGGCTGCCCGACGACATCCTCACCAAGGTCGACCGGGCCTGCATGGCGAGCGCGCTCGAGGTGCGCTCGCCGCTGCTCGACCAGCGCGTGGTCGAGTACGCCGCGACGCTCCCGGCGGACGCGAAGCTGCGTGGCTCGCGCTCCAAGCTCGCTCTGCGCGCCGCCGTCGGCGCGCTGTTGCCGGCGGAGGTATTGCGACGTCCAAAGGTGGGTTTCTCGATGCCGGTTTCGGACTGGCTGCGCGGACCGCTGCGCCCGCTGGTCGAGGACGAGGTTCTGGCCGCACCCCACGAGCTCTTCGACCGCGGCGCGGTGCGAGCGCTCTGGCGCCAGCACCTCGCCGGCGGGCGCGACCACGGCGCCGAGCTCTGGGGGCTGCTGGCGTTCAACCTCTGGCACCGGCGCTTCGCCTGAGTGAGAGTCGCTCGGTGCGCGTCGTCCATGCCCTCGACCACTCGCTGCCCGAGCTGAGCGGCTACGCCGTGCGCAGCCACGCCCTGCTGCGCGCCCAGCGCGCGGCCGGCATCGACGCCCGCGCGCTGGCGTTCTCGACCTGGGTGCGGCGGCCCGAGGAGGCGACGCTCGACGGCGTGCGCTACCGCCGACTGCCGCTGCGCGCACGCGCCGGCGGCATCGGCGCCTGGTCGGCGGCGGCGCGCATGCTGGCGATGACGCGCGCGCTCGACGACGAAGTGGGCCGGCACGGCGCCGCGATCCTGCACGCGCACTCGCCGTCGCTCAACGGGCTGGCGGCGCTCCTTGTGGCGCGTCGCCGGCGCCTGCCCCTGGTCTACGAGATGCGCGCCTTGTGGGAGGCTGCGGCCGTCGAGCGCGGTCGCGGTCGCGACGGCGACGCGCGCACGCGAGCGGCGCGCCGGCTCGAGACCGCGCTGATGCGCCGCGTCGCGGCGCTGGTGGTGATCTCGCATGGACTGCGCGAGGAGGCGATGCGCCGCGGCGTCGCGAGCGAGCGGATCCGCGTCGTCGCCAACGGCGTCGACGCCACGGCGTTGCGGCCGCGCCCGCCCGACGCCGAGCTGGCGCGCCGGCTGGGCCTGGAGGGATGCGTGGTGTTCGGCTACCTCGGCTTCTTCCACGCGTACGAGGGCGTCGATCTGCTGCTGCGCGCCTTCGCGCCGCTGGCGGCCGAACGGGAGGACGTGCGGCTGCTGCTGGTGGGCGAGGGCGAACGGGAAGCGGCGCTGCGCGCGCTGGCGGCCGAGCTCGGCATCGGCGCGCGCGTCGTTTTCGCCGGGTCGGTGCCGCACGGCGAGGTGCAGCGCTGGTACTCGCTGTGCGACGTCGTCGTCTACCCGCGCCGCGCCAGCCGCCTCACCGATCTGGTCACCCCGCTCAAGCCGCTGGAGGCGCTGGCGATGGCGCGGCCGGTGGTGGCCGCCGGCGTCGGCGGGCTGCGCGAGCTGCTGGCGTGCGAGGACGCGCGGCTGCTGGTCCCGCCCGGCGACGAGACCGCGCTGGCGGCGGCGCTGCGCGCGCTGGCGTCGTCGCCCGAGCGCCGCCGCGCCATGGGCGAGCGCGGCCGGCGGTGGGTGGCGGCGGAGCGCGACTGGTCGCGCCTCGGGCGGGAGTACGGCGAGCTGTACGCGAGAGTCGCGCGCGGGAGGCGCTGATCGGGCTGAGAACCAGTCCTCGGGTGGAGAGGCCGTCGCGCCACGGTTTCCGCGCCCCGATCGGGCACGACAGCGGAGCCGCGACCGTGAGGGAGCGGTTGGTATCGCGCTGGCACGGGGCCAACCGCTCCCTGACGGTCGCGGCTCCGCTGCCCGGCCAGACTCGTTCCCTCCCGGACCGAAGCGGGCTAGATCTGCGCCGGTGCGGGTTCTCGTCCTCAGCACCGTATTCCCCAGCTCGACGCGGCCGTCGTTCGGGGTGTTCGTGCGCGAGCGGGTGCGGTGGCTGGCGCGGCGCTGCGAGGTCGAGGTGGTGTCGCCCTTCCCCTGGTTCCCGGGGCAGCGGCGATCGGGCGTGCGGCCGCAGCCGGCTCCGCCCGCCTGCGAGGAGGACGACGGCCTGCGCGTGCACCACCCGCGCGTGCCTTCGTTGCCCGGCGTCGGTCGCGCCGGCGACGGCCTGCTGTACGCCGCCGCGCTGCTGCCGTCGGTCGCGCGCCTGCACTTCCCGTTCGACGTCATCGACGCCCACTTCGGCTATCCCGACGGCTTCGCGGCGGTGCTGCTCGGCCGCGCACTGAACCGGCCGGTGGTGATCTCGCTGCGCGGCTACGAGCTCGATCTGGCGCGGCGCGCCCTGCGCCGGCCGCAGTTGGCCTTCGCCCTGCGGCGGGCGCGGGTGGTGGCGGTGAGCGAGCCGCTGCGGCGGCTGGCCTGCGAGCTGGGCGCGCCGACCGAGCGCGTGCGTGTGATCGGCAACGGCGTCGATGCGACGCGCTTCCAGCCCCGCGATCGCGCCCAGGCGCGCGCCCGCCTCGGCCTGCCGCTCGAGGGCACGATGCTCCTCTGCGTCGGCGCCTATGTCGAACAAAAGGGGCACGAGGAGATGCTGGCGATCCTGCCCGAGCTGATGGCGCGCCGCGCCGACCTCTTCTACGTCGCCGTCGGCAGCGGCGGCGATCGACTGCCGCGGTTGCGAGCGCGTGTGCGAGCCGCGGGCCTCGGCGCGCGCGTGCGTCTCGAAGTGGGCCGCCCGCATGCGGAGATTCCGCTCTGGCTGGCGGCCGCCGACCTCTTCTGCCTGGCGAGCCGCCGCGAGGGTTCGAGCAACGCCGTGCGCGAAGCGCTGGCATGCGGGTTGCCGGTGGTGAGCACGCGCGTCGGCGACAATGCCGAGATCGTCCGCGACGGCGAGGACGGCCTGCTCGCGGCCGACGCGACGGGCCCGGTCTTCGCGGCCGCGGTGGCGAGCGCCCTCGAGCGCGACTGGGACCGCGCCGCGATCGCGCGTCGGGGTGCAGCGCGTGGCTGGGAGCCGGTCGCGGCGGCGGCGGTCGAAGAGCTCCAGCGCGCCTGCGGCATGCGGCCCCTGGCAAGCGCAGCGCCGGCGGCGCCGTGGCCATGAGGATCCTGCTCGCCTGCCACCGCTTTCCCTCGCCGCCGCGGCACGGCGCTGCGATCCGGCCGTACCACGTGCTGCGGCATCTGGCGCGCGCGCACGAGGTGACGCTCGCCTCGCTGGTGCGCAACGACGAGGAGGAGCGCGGCGCGGCCGGCCTGCGGGCCGAGGGCGTGCGGGTGCTGGCGCCGCGGGTGGGTGAGCTCGGCAGCCGCTGGCGCGCGCTGCTGCGCGTGCCCGGGCGGCAGCCGTCGTCGATGGGCTACTTCCACGCGCCGGGCCTCGTCGCCGCGCTGCGGGCCGAGATCGAGAGCCGCCGCTACGATCTGATCGTCGCCCACTGCTCGTCGGTGGCGCCGTGGGTGGCGGGCGTCGCCGGCGTGCCCCGCATGCTGGACTTCGGCGACGTCGACTCGCGCAAGTGGCTCGCCTACGCGCGCCATCGGCGCTTCCCGTTGTCGCTCGGCTACGCCCTCGAGGGCCGCAAGCTCGAGCGCGCCGAGCGCGCGCTGGCGGCGGACTTCGATCTCTGCACCTGCGCCACGCCGCGCGAGCTCGACAGCCTGCGACGGCTGACCGGGGTCGAGCGCGCCGGCTGGTTCCCGAACGGTGTCGACGGCGAGCGGTTGGCCCCGACGGACCAGCCGCACGAGCCGGAGACCCTCTGCTTCCTCGGACGCATGGACTACTACCCCAACCGCGAGTGTATGCTGCGCTTCTGCGCCGAGGTCCTGCCGCGCTTGCAGCAACGTCGCCCGGGTGTGCGCCTCCGCATCGTCGGGGCGGAGCCGCCGCGCGCGGTCCGGCGGCTGGCGCGCCTGCCGGGGGTGGAGGTCACCGGCGCCGTCGCCGACGTCCGCCCGCACCTCGCCCGCGCCGCGCTCTCGCTCGCGCCGCTGCGGATCGCGCGCGGCACGCAGAACAAGATCCTCGAGTCGCTGGCGCTCGGCGTGCCGGTGATCGCGAGCCCGCTGGCCGCGCGCGGCGTCGATGCGCTGCCGGGCGAGCATCTGCTGACCGCCGAGGACGCGGGCGAGTGGGTCGAGGCGATCGACCGGGTGCTGCGAGATCCGCACGAGCGGCGGCGGCTGGCGCTGGCGGGGCGCGCGCGCGTGCTGTCGCACCACTCGTGGGAGGGCGCGATGCGCCGGCTCGACGCGCTGATCGGGGAGTGCCTGGCGACGGGTGGGCGGAGGCTCTGATCGTGGACACCGCCGTTCTGCTGCTGGTGCTCGCCTCGGTTCCGCTCGGGCTGGCGTCGCCGTGGGCCGGTGCGGTGATCTTTGGCTGGCTCGGGTTCCTGCTGCCGACGCGGGTGGTGCACGGCGAGGCCTTCGGCCTGACGCTCGGCTGGCTGCCGGTGGCGGCGGCGGTCGCCGGTCTGGCGCGCTCCCGATGGCGGGCGCCGCTGCCGCGCTCGCGCGAGATGCTGTTGCTCCTGGCGTTCTGGGCCTTCTGCGGGCTGACGACTGCGACCGCCGTGAACCCCGAGCGCTCGCTGCGCTGGCTGCTCGAGCTGTCGCGCATTCTGGTCATGGTGCTGGTGGTGATGTCGCTGTCGCGCCGGCGGCGCGTGCTCGAGGCGCTGATGTGGCTGACGGCGCTGGCGCTCGCCTGGTACGCGCTCGGCGGCGCCGCCTGGGTGCTGGCGACCGGCGGCGCCGAGCCGCTCTACGGCCCGCGCGGCAGCAACATTCTCAACAACAACGATCTGGGCGCGGCGCTGGTGGCGGTGCTGCCGTTCTTCGCCTTCCTGGCGCCGCACACGCCGCGGCCGTGGATGCGGCACGCGGCGCTGGTGCCGTTCGCGCTGGTCGTCGTGGCGACGCTGGGAACGTACTCGCGCGGGGCGCTGCTGTCGCTGCTGCTGGTGTTCGTCCTGCTGGCGGCGTGGCGACAGGGTCGCGCGCTGGCGGTGGCGGCGCTCGCGGTCGCCGTCTTCCTGTCGTTCACCTCGCCGCGGAAACTGCTGGAGCGCGCCGATACGATTCGAACGTTCCGCCAGGAGGAGTCGGCGTCGATGCGGCTCGAGGAGTGGTACGTCGCCTTCCGTCTCGGCCTCGATCACCCGCTGCTGGGGGCGGGCTTCCGGCCGTTCAACGCCGAGGTCTACAAGCGCTACGTGCCCGACTCGACCGATCGCAACGACGCCCACAACCTCTTCCTGCAGGTGTTCGCCGAGCACGGCTTCCCGGGTGTGGCGCTCTACGCCGCCTTGCTGGTGTCGACGTTTGCCACGCTCTGGCGCCTGGCGCGCGCCGAGGCGGGTGACGCCGACGCTGCCTGGCGGCGCGACGCGGCGCGCGCCGTGCTCGTCGGCCTGGCGGCGTACGTGCTCGACGGCCAGTTCCAATGCCTGTCGTACCGCGTCAACTACTTCGAGCTGCTGGCGCTGGCGATCCTGCTCGACACGCTGCCCGCGCCTGCGCCCCTGCCGGGGCGCGTGCCGGGTGCGTCGCTCGCGCATCCCCCGGGCTGACGCCCGGGGCTACGCTCCTGCGCCGCTCCGCGGCGCGCGCGGGTGGGTCGGTCGCGGGCCCCCCGGGCTGACGCCCGGGGCTACGCTCCTGCGCCGCTCCGCGGCGCGCGCGGGTGGGTCGGTCGCGGGCCCCCCGGGCTGACGCCCGGGGCTACGCTCCTGCGCCGCTCCGCGGCGCGCGCGGGTGGGTCGGTCGCGGGCCCCCCGGGCTGACGCCCGGGCGAATCGCCTCGTGACCATGCCGTCGCGCCATTGATTGGGCGCCTCAATCGAGCAGAACATCGGAGCCGCGACCGTCAGGGAGCGGTTGGCCTCGCGCTGGAACGCAGCCAACCGCTCCCTGACGGTCGCGGCTCTGCTTTTGTGCCGGATCGCAGCGCGGAATCGATGGCGCGGCGGTCTCCGGCGCGGGTGCAGGTCGGCCGCGATCCGCCACAGAGCGGCGCTTCACGCCGCACTCCAGATCAGCTCGCGGACGCGGGCGGCGGCGAGGGGGACGGCGGCGGCGACGGCGGCGGAGAGGCCGACCTGGTGGCGCCGCGGCCGCGCGATGGTGACCGCGACGATGCGGATCGGCGGGCCGACGTCCGCGGGTCGCAGGGCGCGCGCGAGCCCGATCGCGCGCGCGGCGCCGAGGCCGTGGGTCGAGAGCGACGCACCGCGCGCGTCGAGATCCTCGACCGAGAGCAGCAAGACCTCGCCAACTGGCTCGCCGAGGACGGCGTCGACCACGATCACCGGCGTGTCGGTGTCGAGCAGCGCGACCAGCGCCGCGTCCTCGGCGGCCAGCCGCAACTCCACTCCCTCGCCCGCGCCGCAGAGCCGCAGCTCCTCGAGAACCGCCGGGCCGACGCCGTCGTCGCCGGCCGCGCTCTGGCCGAGCGCGATCACCCGCGCGCGCATGCGCCCGCCGGCGCTCATGCGCGCCCCCGCGCACGTCGTCGCCCGCGCCATCCGGGCGCCCGCCGCACACGCGCCGGCACCGTCACTGCCGCTCGACCCGCAGCTTCAGGAAGTGCGTGGCGCAGGAGATGCACGGGTCGTAGTTGCGCACCGCCTGCTCGCACTGCCAGGTGAGCTGCTCCTGCGGCAGCGCCAGCCGCGGCGCGACGAAGCGCTTCAGGTCGTCCTCGATCGTGCGCAGATTCTGCGAGGTCGGCGGCACGATGCAGGCCTCGACCAGGAGGCCGTCGTCGCCGACGACGTAGCGATGGTAGAGCAGCCCGCGCGGCGCCTCGGTGCAGGCCCAGCCAGTGGCGGCGCGCGCCGTCACCTCTGCCGCCGGCGCCGGCGGTGGCTCGTAGGCCGCGATCAGGCGGAGCGCTTCGTCGCATGCCCACAGCGTCTCGACGGCGCGCACGACGATGCTGCGGAAGGGGTTGCGGCAGACGTCCCCCAGCCCCGCCGCGCGCGCCGCCTCGCGCGCCAGCGGCGAGAGGCGCGCGGCGTTGAGGGCATAGCGCGCCAGCGGGCCGCAGAAGTACGGCCCGCCGCCGCGGCGGGTGGCGTGCAGGGCGTTCGAGTGCGCAACGTGGTGCTCCTCGAAGCAGGCCTCGAAGTCGGCGGCGTCGAGGTCGAGGCCGCGGCTGGAAGCGATGCGCCCCTGGTTGAGCGGATACTCCTCGGGATGGACGAGGGCGACGAACTCGTAGTCCGACTCGAAGTCGGGGAAGTCGAAGGCGGCGACCCAGCGGACCATCTCCCAGGCGGCGTCGCGCGCTTCGCGCAGCGGGTCCGTCAGGGCGGCGACCTCGGCGCGCCGCGGCGCCTTGTAGAACCCGCCGACGCGCACGTTCACCGGGTGGATCTCGCGCCCGCCGAGCAGGGCGATGACGGCGTTGCCGGCCTTCTTCAGGCGCAGGCCGCGCTGCACGGCTTCGCGATGGTCGCGCGCCATGGCGATGGCGTCCTGGTAGCCGAGGAAGTCGGGCGCGTGCAGCAGCACCACGTGCAGCGCGTGGCTCTCGATCCACTCGCCGCAGTAGAGCAGGCGGCGCAGCGCGCGAATGCGCTCCTCGACCTCGACCCCGAGAGCGCGCTCGAGGGCGTGCACGGCGCTCATCTGGTAGGCCACCGGGCAGATGCCGCAGATGCGCGCGGTGATGTCGGGCGCCTCGCGGAAGTCGCGCCCGCGCAGCAGCGCCTCGAAGAAGCGCGGCGGCTCGAAGATCTCCAGGCGCGCTTCGGTGACGCGCTCGCCCTTCACCTTCACGTGCAGGCGGCCCTCGCCCTCGACGCGCGCCAGGGTCTCGACCCGGATGGTGCGGGTGCGCTCCTTCATTCGTCCCGCTCCCGCTCGCGCTCCTCGCTCTCGGCGCGGAATGCCTCGGCGCCGGCGTTGAAGCTGCGGAAGGCGCGCGCCACGGCGGCGGCCGGTACGCCGCTCGCCACCCAGGCGTCGCCGAGGGCGCGCGTATTGGGCGTGTCCTGCGGGCCGAAGCAGCCGTAGCAGCCGCGATCGTAGGCTGGGCAGAGGGCGCCGCAGCCGGCGTGCGTGACCGGGCCGAGGCAGGGCGTGCCGTGCGCGACCATGACGCAGACGGTGCCGCGCAGCTTGCACTCGAGGCAGACGCTGTGGCTCGGCGTCACCGGCTTGCGGCCGTGCAGGAAGGCGCCGATCACCTCGAGGAGCTGCCGCTTGTCGATCGGGCAGCCGCGCAGCTCGAAGTCGACGAAGACGTGCGCCGCGATCGGCGTCGAGCGCTCGAGCGTGTCGATGTACGCCGGTGTGGCGTAGACGAGCGCGACGAACTCCTTCACGTCGCGGAAGTTCCGCAGCGCCTGGATGCCGCCGGCGGTGGCGCAGGCGCCGATGGTGACCAGGCGCTTCGACGCCCGCCGGATCCGCTGGATGCGCTCGCGGTCGTGCGGCGTGGTGATCGAGCCCTCGACCAGCGACAGGTCGTAGGGCCCGGCGACGACGGCGCGCGAAGCCTCGGCGAAGTTGGCGATCTCGACCGCCTCGGCCACCTGCAGCAGCTCGTCCTCGCAGTCGAGCAGGCTGAGCTGGCAACCGTCGCAGGAGGCGAACTTCCAGACGGCGAGCTTGGGTCGGCGCGCGGCCATGGCTCAGATCTCCCGCAGCTCGAGCAGGCGCTTGACGCGCTCGTAGGCGAACACCGGCCCGTCGCGGCAGACGAAGTCGGCGCCGAACTGGCAGTGGCCGCAGTGGCCGACGGCGCACTTCATGTTGCGCTCGAGCGAGACGAAGACGCGCTCGGCGGTCACGCCGCGGCGGCGCAGCGCCACCGCGGCGAAGCGCATCATGATCTCGGGCCCGCACAGGAAGGCGACGGCGTTGCCCGGGTCGAAGGGAGCGCGCGGTACCAGCGCGGTGACGACGCCGACGTGCCCCGACCAGCCGCCGGCGGCGCGGTCGACGCTCACCGACACCGCCATGCGGCTGCGCGAGCTCTGCCAGGTGTCGAGCTCGCGCCGGAAGAGGACGTCCTCGGGCGTGCGCGTGCCGTAGAGCAGCACGACGTTGCCGAACTCGCGCCGGCTCGCGGCGATGGCGTGCAGCAGCGGCCGCAGCGGCGCCAGGCCGATGCCGCCGGCGACCACGACCACGTCGCGGCCGCGCGCCGCCGCCAGCGGCCAGGGCTGGCCGTAGGGGCCGCGCACGCCCAGCGCCGCGCCGCGCCGCAGCGCACCCATCGCCTGGGTGACCGTACCGACGATGCGCGTGGTGTGCACCAGCTTGTGCGTCTGGCGCGGATCGCCGCTGATCGAGATCGGCACCTCGCCGACGCCGAAGACGTAGAGCATGTTGAACTGTCCGGGCTCGAAGGCGAAGCCGCCGTCGCCCGGATCGAGCTCGAGGGTGAAGGTGTCGTGGCTGTCGCGCACGACGCGGCGGATGGCGAGCGGCCGCGGCACCATCGGCGCCGGGGCGAGGGCGGGGGCGACGTTCACCGGCGGGCTCCGTAGAGGTCGAGGAGCTGGAGGCGCGTCGCCTCGAGGCGCTCCTCCATCACCAGCGCCAGGCGGCGCAGCATCTCGTAGCCGAGGTCGTGGTCGGCGTCGCACTTGCGGCGGATGCAGGTCGCCTCGATCGCGACCGCCCGCATCTCCTCGATCACGTGGGCGTCGAAGGCGCGGTGGTAGGGCGGCACCAGCCACGACCAGCCGAGGATCTCGCCGGCGCCGATCGTCTGGATGGCGAGCGGCGGGCGGCCGGGCGACGCGACCTCGATCGCCACACGGCCGTGGCGCACGAGATAGAGATGGTTGGAGTCGTCACCGGTGCGGAAGACGAACTCACCCGGGCGGAAGTGGACGTTGCGGCCGCAGCCGGCGATGGTGGCGAGGTGCGGCGCGGGCAGGTCGCGGCAGAAGGGATGCTCGGCCAGCAGGGATTCGATCGTCTCCATCACTCCGAACCTCGCAGTGCGGCGACCTCGGCGGTGAGGTCGATGCCGACCGGGCACCAGGTGATGCAGCGGCCGCAGCCGACACAGCCCGAGGTGCCGTACTGCTCGATCCAGGTGCCGAGCTTGTGCACCAGCCACTGACGGTAGCGCGAGCGGATGCTGGCGCGCACGCTGCCGCCGTGCAGGTAGGAGTGCTCGGCGGTGAAGCAGGAGTCCCAGCGCCGCCAGCGCTCGGCGTGCTCGCCGCTCAGGTCGGTGACGTCCTCGACGGTGGAGCAGAAGCAGGTCGGGCACACCATGGTGCAATTGGCGCAGCTCAGGCAGCGCTGCGCCACCGCCTCCCAGTGCGGGTGCTCGTAGCTCGCCTGCAGCAGCGCCTGGATACCGGCGGTGTCGAGGCGGCGGCCCATGGCGGCGGCGGTGCGCTCGAGCAGCGCGTCGGCGGCGGCGGCGTCGGCATCGGCGTCGGTCGCGGTGGCGAGGCCGTCGAGCAGCGCCGCACCGCGCGCGGTGCCGATCTCGACGGCGAAGCGGTGCGGGCCGTCGAGCAGCTCGGTGAAGGCGAGGTCGAAGTCGGCGCTGACGCGCGGCCCGGTCTGCATCGAGACGCAGAAGCAGGTGCCGCCGGCCTGGCCGCAGTTCACCGCCAGCACCAGGGTCTCGGCGCGGCGGGCGACGTAGTCGGGATCGGGATGGGGGCCGGCGGCGAAGACGCGATCCTGGATGGCGATCGCGTGCAGATCGCACGAGCGCGCCCCCAGCAGCGCCAGCCGCGGCCGCGGCGCGTCGTCGTCGGCTTCGAGCTCGAAGCCCGCGCCCGCGCGCCGCGCCCGCCACAGGCGCAGGCGCGGCGAGAAGAAGTGAGGCTTCCACGACTGCGGCCCGAGGCTGTAGCCGAACAGCGCGCCGTCGTCGCGCCGGCGTAGCCGGTAGGTGCCGGCGTCCTGCACCTCCGTCCAGCCGGCCGGCAGGTCGGCGACGCCCTCGATCTCGTCGAGCACGATGGCACCGTCGCGCGCGGTCGGGCCGATCAGCCGGAAGCCGGCGTCGCGCACGCGTTGCAGCAGCGCGCCGAAGGCGGCGACGGCGAGCGTGCGCCGCTCTGCTCTCGGCTCGTGCTGCGCGTCGCCCATCGCCGCGAACTATAGCCGCTCGCGTCGATCGCACCAAGGCGGGGTCGGCGATCGCGTCACGTTCGCGGTTGGCCTGCCGCCGCGCGCGGCGATATGAGGAGCGCCATGGAAGCGCTCGAGGCCGTGCGCGCCGCGGCGCAGATCGTGCGCGCCGGCATCGCGTGGTGGCGGCACGACACCCGCTTCCCCAGCCCGGTTCCCGAGAATGCGAAGTTCCGCACCGCGGCCGAGGCGGCTTCGCTGGTCGCCGACGGCGACGTCGTCGCCGTCTCCGGCCTGGGCGGCCAGCAGCGCGCCTCGATCGTCTACTGGGCGCTGCGCGAGCGCTTCGAGCGCAGCGGCCACCCCGCCGGCCTGACGCTGGTGAACGTCGGCAGCCACGGCGGGCGCGGCATCGCTCCGGGTACGCTCGAGGAGCTCGCTCGCCCCGGGCTCTGCACGCGCTTCGTCTCGAGCCACTTCGAGGCGCTGCCGGCGTTCCTGGCGCTGGCCGAAGCGGGCGAGTGCGAGATCCAGTGCCTGCCGCTGGGGGTGATCACGCGCGTCTTCGCCGCCCAGGCGCGCGGCGAGGACGCGTGGGTGTCGGAGGTGGGGGTGGGCACGTTCCTCGACCCGCGCACCGGCAGCGGCTCGCGCCTCACCGCGGGGCCGAGCGAGCCGCTGATCGTCGCCGAGGGCGAGCGCCTGCGCTTTCGCCTGCCGCCGATCGACGTCGCGATCTGCAACCTGCCGGCGGCGGATCGGCACGGCAACGTCTATGCGCGCGGCTGCGCCTCGCTGGGCGAGAGCCGCGAGCTGGCGCGGGCGGCGCGGCGCAACCGCGGCCGCGTCATCGTCAACGTCGGGGTGGTGGTCGAGGAGCCCGCCGGCGAGGTGTTCCTGCGCGCCGACGAGGTCGACGCCATCGTCTACCATCCCGACACCGAGCAGATCGTGACCGTTTTCCACCGCGCTCCGTGGTCGGTGTTCACGACCGAGAGCGACACCTCCATCGAGGACGGGTTGGCGCGGCTTCGCATGCTGAATCGGGTCGCCGGTCGCGGCCGTAGCGAAGCGGACCGCTTCCTCGCCCGGCTGGCGGCGCGCGCGCTCTTCGACCGGGTCGGCGAGGGCGCGCGCGTCAGCATCGGCACCGGGCTGCCGGAGGAGGTGGCGGCGCGGGCGGCGGCCGGCGGCGCGCTCGGCGCGCTCACCTTCGTGGTGGAGAGCGGCGTGATCGGCGGCTTGCCGGCGCCCGGGGTGTTCTTCGGCGCCTCGCTCTGCCCCGAGCGCATCGGTTCGTCGGCCGAGCTGTTCGCGCTCTGCGACGAGCGGCTCGACGCCACCTGTCTCGGCGCCCTGGAGGTCGACGGCGCGGGCAACGTCAACGCGTCGCGCCGCGGCGACGGCGTGCGCGGCTTCGTCGGTCCGGGCGGCTTCCCCGACTTCGCCGCGGCCGCCGACACAATCGTCTTCGTCTGCGGCTGGATGCGCGGCGGCGAGATCCGCGTCGCGGACGGCCGCGTGACGCTGGGGCGCCACGGCCGGCCGAAGTTCGTCGAGCGGGTGCGCGAGGTGACGTTCGACGCGGCGCGCGCGCGCCGTCGCGGCAAGACGGTCCTCTACGCCACCCACGTCGGCCTGCTGCGCCTCGGCGAGCGCGGCCTCGAGATGGTGAGCGCCGCGCCTGGCATCGACGTGCGCCGCGACGTCAGCGACTTCGCGACCGCCGCGATCGCGCTGCCGGCGGGGCGCATTCCGCGCGTCCCGCGCGCCGTCGTCACCGGCGAGGGCTTCCGGCTGCGCCGGCCGTCGCGGGATTGACGGCGCCCCCCGGCACGACAGCGGAGCCGCGACCGTCAGGGAGCGGTTGGCCTGGCGTTGGCGCGGGGCGAGGGAGTTCAGCCCAGCGGCTGCGCCCCTTCGGGGCGCTCTCGGTCGTCCGCTGCGGTGACCCCGGGCTTGCGCCCGGGGCTAGAACCCGGCGCCGCTCCGCGGCGCGTCCGCGTGGCGCGGGGCGGGCGGCGCGGCGCGTCCGCGTGGCTCGGGGCGGGCTGTGCGGCGGGTCCGCGTGGCGCGGTGCGGGCGGCGCGGCAGGTTCGCGTGTCTCGGGGCGGGCGGTGCGGCGGGTCCGCGTG
>Ga0268299_1001556_pt1 | contig 38329 bp, 33 predicted proteins | sample NOBtaG_FD_193484 | JGI IMG/M metagenome (GOLD analysis project Ga0268299, IMG submission 193484) | Activated sludge microbial communities from bioreactor in Nijmegen, Gelderland, Netherland - NOB reactor | ecosystem: Engineered > Bioreactor > Aerobic > Activated sludge | place: Netherlands... | reverse complement strand
CCAGCGGCTGCGCCGCCGGGGTGAGAGGTGGAGGGGGAGGTCATGTCGGGGTGTCCTTCTGCGGTTGAGAGCAGAGGCATCATGATTATGCCAAGTGGAGATTCCGAAATGAAACATCATATCAATGACATGAAGCGCCGCGCTCTGCATAACGCGGACGCGGCATATTACGTCCTGGACTATCTCGCCCATTCCTTCCCGGTGCAGCTCTACGAGCCCTTCACCGACAGCGAGGGCAACCTGTCCTCGCGGCCCGTGGTACGCGACGGCCAACCAGTCGAGTGCCGCGAGGCCGCCCGCAGGCGTGATGCGCTGATTGAGAAGCTGGCCTCGCTGCCGCCCGTTCCGGGGGCGCTCGATCAGATTGTCCAGCGCTTCGGTACCGACCTCGTGGCCGAAGTTACGGGCCGGTCGCGCAGGATTGTCAGGAAGGGCGAGGGCGCTGCCGCGTGCCTCGTCGTGGAAAGCCGGGCTGGCTCGGCCAACCTCGCGGAAACCTCCGCCTTCATGGATGATCAGAAGCGCATCCTGATCTTCTCGGATGCCGGCGGCACGGGTCGGAGCTACCATGCCGATCTTGGGGCAAAGAACCAGCGTTTGCGGGTGCATTACCTCTTGGAACCGGGCTGGAAGGCGGACGCGGCCATCCAGGGCCTCGGCCGAACCAACCGCACCAATCAGGCGCAGCCGCCGCTCTTCCGGCCCGTCGCTACCGATGTGAAGGCGGAGAAGCGGTTCCTCTCGACCATCGCGCGCCGCCTCGACACGCTCGGCGCCATCACGCGTGGCCAGCGCCAGACCGGCGGGCAGGGGCTGTTCCGGCCCGAGGACAACCTCGAGAGCCCTTACGCCCGCGATGCCTTGCGCCAGCTCTACCGGCGCATCTATCGCGGCGATGTCGCGGGATGCTCGCTCGGAGCCTTCGAGGATGCCACCGGTCTCAGCCTGACCGATGACAACGGTCTGAAGGACGACCTGCCGCCGATCACGACCTTCCTCAATCGTCTGCTCGCGCTTACGATCGATATGCAGGCCGTGCTCTTCGCGGCCTTCGAGGAATTGCTCGACCAGCGCATTGTGGGTGCCATCGCCGCCGGGGTCTACGACCTCGGGCTCGAGACGCTGCGCGCCGAGAGCTTCCGGGTCACGGATGCGCGCGTCATCTACACCCATCCCGGCTCCGGTGCGGAAACCCAGCTGCTGACCATCGCGGAAAAGCGGCGTAACACGCCGACTTCCCTCGCAGATGCGTTCGACTGGCTCGATGACCCGAAGGCGCGGCTTCTGGTCAACAGCCGCTCGGGCCGGGCAGCCGTGCAGGTGCCTGCCACAAGCCTGATGCTGGAAGATGGCACGATCGAGCCGCGGCTGAGGCTCATCCGCCCGACGGAGGCGAGCACGGTTCCGGCCAGAATGATGGACGATACCCATTGGCTCGAGGCCGACCGCGCGGCCTTCACCGCCGGATGGAACTCCGAACTGGCTGAAGTGCCGGAGTTCTCGGAAGCCACGCTTCACATCGTAGCGGGCCTTCTTCTGCCGATCTGGAAGCAGCTCCCCCAGGACGAAACCCGCGTCTACCGACTGCAGACCGATGACGGTCAGCGCATCATCGGCCGCCGCGTCTCGCCCGCCTGGGTCGCGACCACGCTGGCCACCGACGCGCCGAAGCTGACGGCGGCGCAGGTCCATGGCCTTGTTCTTGAGGGCAAGACGGTCGTGCGCTTGGCTGAGGGGATGGAACTCCATCGCTCCCGCGTCATGGGCGTGAACCGGATCGAGCTGTCGGGCTTCACCGAAGCCGCCAAGGACCGGCTCAAGGCCGATGGCTTCTTCTCGGAGATCATCAGTTGGAAGTTGCGGCTGTTCTGTCCGACCGATCCTACCGGCATCGCCGTGCTGGATCGTCTGCTTGCACGTTGTCCTGTGTCGGGACTACATGCACGCAAAGGTTGTTGAGTGTCATGCATTCCGAAACCGACGAATTGATCCGAGCCCTCGCGGAAAATGCCGAAGGCGTCTGTCGCGCTTACCTTCCCGCCGGACGGCGGGAAGGGTCCTATTGGATCGTGGGCGACCTGCAGAACAACGCCGGCCGCTCGCTCTTCGTGCGACTGACCGGGCCCGCGTCGGGGCCGGGCGCTGCTGGCAAGTTCACCGATGGCGCCACGGGCGAACATGGTGACCTTCTCGACATCATCCGCAAGCGGACCGGGATCTCACGCTTTCCCGATCTTCTGGCCGAGGCGCGAGCGCATCTTGGTCGTCCGCAGCCGGTCCTCCCGGATGCACCAGCGCCGAAGAAGGCCAAGGCCCCCGGCGGCACACCAGCGGCGGCGGCGCGATTGTTTGCAGCCTCAATGCCGGTCGCAGGCACGCTTGCAGACACCTACCTCCGTTCCCGGGGCCTTACCCAAGGTGGCAGGCTGAGCGCCCTTCGCTTCCACCCGAAATGCTGGCATCGGGACGAAGGCCAGACCCGCAGCCTCCCCAGACCAGCGCTGATCGCTGCGGTCACCGATGGGGCAGGGGCCTTGCAGGGCGTGCATCGCACTTGGCTCGCGCCTGACGGACAAGGCAAAGCAGCTGTCGAGACGCAGCGGCGTGCCATGGGTCACCTCCTCGGCAATGCCGTCAGGCTGACCCCGCATGACGACATCCTCGTGGTCGGTGAAGGCATCGAGACCATGCTGTCCCTTGTCGAGGCAGTGCCGGGCCTTCCCGTCTGGGCGGCGCTCTCGTCCGGTCACCTCGGAGCGGTGCTGCTGCCGGAGGGGCTTCAGCGCCTCTACATCGCCATCGACCGCGATCCAGCCGGGCAACGCGCGGCAGAGAAGTTGAGCGCCAGAGCCGCCGAGGTCGGGATTGGTTGCCATGTGCTGGAACCGCGGCTCGGGGATTTCAACGACGATCTCCGGGCGAACGGCAAGGACGCGCTGCGCCAGCATCTGGCAGGGCAGATCGGGCCAGAGGATCAGCAACGCCTGTCAGGCTGATCCGCATCGCGCAAGGGGAGGTCTGGGAGTACCGGGCAGGGGTCACGGATCCCTGTCATGGCTCTGGATCGTCGCCTTGCCTCTTCCCGGGCAATCTCATCCACCCGTCACCCACGCGGCCTTCAAGAGATGGGCAGGCGGCCGTCAAAGGTGCCGCCCCTTCAAGGACGGGGAGCGACTGATTTCCGCCGGCGGCAGAGCCGCCTTTGCATCGCGAGACATATGTGGACACCCCCTTCGTCAAGTCTTTCCTCAATGCGTGTCGAATCCGGTTGGGTGCTTGCATATGTCCGGCCTCGTAGTGCGGCCGGTTGGCCGCGGGCCCTGATGATATCCGCGGATCATGGTCCCTATCAAATTAGCGCGCTCTGGAGCGCAGTCTCGCGAACGGGTTTTCCTGATCCCCGGCAAAACCGGTAGTCATCACGCTTCTTGGGCAGACCCTCCGAACTGTTGTGACGCCAGTGCGCCGTAAGCTATGCGGCTGCTTCTCCGTAGACGGTTTTTCGTGCCATCACAGCCCAGCAGATCCGTGCCATCTTGTTAGCCAAGGCCACCGTTGTCAGGCGTGCCGATTTCGCCTGAAGGAGCTTTCTGACCCAGCTCATCAATGGCCCCTCGGTTGTGCGCCTCGAGAAGCCAACGACAGATGTCGCCCCGATGACAAGCAAGGTTCTTAGGTATCGGTTTCCGGCCTTTGTGATCCGTCCCAGCTTTTCTTTGCCACCAGATGAGTTGGATCGGGGCGTTAGGCCGAGCCATGCGGCAAGATCTCGTCCCGATCTGAAGGCAGCAGGGTCCACCACAGTGGCCGCCATTGCAGAAGCGGTGATCACGCCGACGCCGGGGATCGTCGCCAGCCGTAGGCTGGCTTCGCTCGTGCGGTGCCATTCCAGGATTTTCCTCTCGAGCTCCTTTATCTCGGCATTCAAGGAGCCGATCTGTCGGGCAGAGGAAAACACAATGTCACGCACGAGCGGCGGCAAGTCGATCTCGTCTGCGCCGTGTGCAAGCACCCGCTCGACGAGATCGGCATGCCGTCTGATCCCCTTTGGCGCTACGACGCCCATCTCGGTGAGATGGCCTCGTAGAGCGTTCACAAGCATAGTTCTTTGGCGGACCAAAAGGGCGCGGGTTTTGTGGACCATGAGAATGGCCTGCTGCGACTCAGATTTAATCGGGACGAACCGCATGGTCGGCCTGGTCACGGCCTCGCAAATGGCTTCGGCATCGACCATGTCGTTCTTCTGGCGCTTGACGTAGGGTTTCACATAGGACGCGACCATCAACCTGACTTCGTGGCCCATAGCTGAAAGCTCCCGCGCCCAATGGTGCGCGGAGGGGCACGCCTCCATGCCAACCAGGCACGGATCCAACCTCGCAAAGAACTCGAGCATCTGGGAGCGCCGCACCTTTCGGGTGATGACAACCTTTCCGTCAGAATCGACAGCGTGGACCTGGAAAACGCTCTTCGCGAGATCGAGGCCAATGATCATTCCGGACATATCCAACCACTCCTTCTTCCCGGGGAACCGTTGAAACCAGATTCGACGGTTGGGGTGGGGGTGTCCACATCATCAAATCAGCCGCCCCCCGTCCTCCTCCACGTGCGTTCCGGCCCCGAAAGGGGGTGAAGTGGCGTCCCCCGTGACGGCTTTCGCAGCCCATGAAGGCCGCGCGGGATGACGCGCGGACGAGACAGGCCCGGAGGCAAGAACCGATGACGATCCACACCCACGACGACGCGTATGAACCCGCCCATACCGCATCCCAGACCGCCCATGCGCTCGACGAGCTGCAGCTCTACGGCTACCGCCCCTTTGACGAGCCTGATCCGCGCCCGATGCCTGATGGGCAGCGCCTCGCGGTCGCCGTCGCCGACATCTTCGACGCCCTCGTCGCAACCCTGGAAGACACCCGCATGGAACCCGACCTCGAAGAGGTGCTCTGGGGCCAGGTCAACCTCTTCCACCGCGCGACGGCCCGGATCGAGCGGTCGCTCGATGAGAACGAGCAGGCGCAGCGCCGCCTTCAGCGGGAGCAAGACGGCTCCGAGGTGAAATCCACCGAACTCGAGCGCCTGACGGCAGAAGGCCTGACCCTGATCGAACGTCGGAACTGCATGGACATGATGCGCGATCACGCCGCGACCGAGTTCGTCCATCACACGGGCTCCACCTGGCGCCCCCGCACTGGCTCGATGGTGAACCGCCAGCACATGACCGCAGCGCTCATTGACAGCCGCGACTTCCTGGCCGCCAAGCGCCGCGCGGAAACCGAGGTGATGCTCCCCGCTGGCCCCAAGGTCGCCCTCACCGGCGGGACCGACTTCAACGATCACCGTCTGATCTGGGGCAAGCTCGATCAGGTCCGGACCAAATATCCCGATATGGTGCTCTTGCACGGCGGAAGCCCCAAGGGCGCAGAACTCATCGCCGCCAAATGGGCCGAGGCGAGGGGCGTGACGCAGGTCGCCTTCAAGCCCGACTGGACCAAGCACGCCAAAGCCGCGCCCTTCAAGCGCAACGACGCCATGCTCGACGTCCTGCCCGTGGGCGTCCTCGTCTTCCCGGGCAATGGCATCCAGGAGAACCTCGCCGACAAGGCCAAGAAACTGGGCATCCCGGTCATGAAGTTCGAGAAGGGGGCGTGAGCCCCTTTTCAGTGCGTGGCCTGCTGCCGGTTTCGTGGACGGCAGGTTAAGCTAGCATAGCGCGGGCCTCGAACTCCATGGGGCTGAGGTATGAGGTGCCCCTAGTTTCCTAGACGCCTGCCTCGTTCAGTTTCTGCTGCCTGGCTTCGAAATCAACCGGCGACAGCATTCCGTTGTTCGTGTGCTTGCGCTTCGGGTTGTAGAACATCTCGATGTACTCGCACACGTCCTGCCTCGCGGCTTCACGGGTAAGGTAGGTACGGCGCCGGATGCGTTCCCGTTTGAGGAGCTGGAAGAAGCTTTCGGCGACGGCATTGTCGTGGCAGTTACCCCGTCTGCTCATGCTGGCGTCCAGATTGTGCTGGCCGAGGAACACTTGCCACTCGCGGCTTGTGAACTGCGATCCCTGGTCGGAGTGGATCATCACCTTGGCCTTGGGTTTGCGCCGCCAGACGGCCGCAAGCAAGGCCTGCAGCGCCAGGTCGGTCGTCATGCGAGGCTGGGCGGACCATCCGACCACGCGCCGCGAGAACAGATCGATGACGACCGATAGATACAGCCATCCTTCATGGGTCTTGATGTAGGTGATGTCCGTCACCCTGACCTTGTCGGGCGCATCGACCTCGAACTGCCGGTCCAGGGTGTTGGTCGCAACCACGGCGGGCTTACCACCATAGCGCCCGGGGCGGCGCTTGTAGCTGATCCGAGCGGCGATGCCCGCAAGGCTGGCCAGACGGGCCACACGGTTCTCAGAGCAGGTCTCACCCTGGTCACGCAGATCGTCGGTCAGTTTGCGATAGCCATGGACACTGCCGCTCTCGGATCAGGCCTGCCGGATCAGTTCGGTCTGCCTCGCATCTTCCAGCGCACGGTGACTTAACGGTTCCTTAAGCCATGCATAGAAGCCGCTGAAATGGACCCGCAGCACCCGGCACATGGCCCGAACGCCGAACTCGCCCTGATGCGCCCGGATAAAGGCGTACTTCATTGGCACCCTCGCGCGAAGTACACCGTTGCCTTTTTTAGGATGTCGCGCTCCTCAGTGACCCGAGCAAGCTCCCGCTTCAGCCGCCGGTTCTCGGCTTCGTGGTCAATGCCGCTTGTCTTCGGCGAAGGCCCCGCGAGCAGCCTAAGCCATTTGTACAGCGAGTGCGAACTCACCCCCAGGCGCCGCAGAACCTCTCGAACCGGATACCCACGCACCGTGATCTGCTGCACTGCATCCCGCTTGAACTCGTCGCTGTAGTTGCTTGTCCCCATCTCGGCCTCCTAGCCTCAAAGTTCGGCGGCAAAGCGTCTACAAATCTAGGGGCACCTCAAACTGAACGACGAAGCGGGATGATCTGAAGAGAGTGAACTTGGCGAGACCTTGCCTGTTTCCGCAGGTGCGAAAGATCAACGTTGTACGAATCGACCGCTTGCCGTACCCGGCAGGTCGGAGTTGACGCGCCGCGTCGCTATGAGCACAAGGCACCGTCGTGCCGACGGCACCGAGGGGAAGGCATTGTCAATGCTTGGGATCTTCCAACGTAGAGGGCAAGCAGTGTCTGGCCCCTCTTGGGGGGCGCGTCTGACGCCGACGCGTTGCATGCCGTCGGGGGCAGAGTCTCGGACAGATAGGGGGACAACCCGCTCCACAGCGATCTGATCGTTCTTCTCTCCTTCAGCCGTAATAGGAATACGACATAGAACCTCATTGATGGCACCTTCAATTCGATTGATCTGCATGACGCAAATCCGATGAGACCTGGGCAGACACCTCCACGCACGACACGAACCCGCGGCAAGAGACCGTTGCGCGTCCGCCACAGCCGTCTTGGCCTGCGACACTGGCCGGCCGTCGGCGGGCCTGCGACCATGCCGCATTGCAGAATCGTGGACTCGCGATTCGGGACAATCCGTAGCAAAACGGCAGGCAAACCGCGACGCAGACTGAACTTGGACCTGTTAAGTGGATGCGTGTTGCGATAGTCGCAACGACAAACTGATAGAGACCCAAACCGTACTTGAGTTTTTGTCGGGCGTTGGAGCCGGAAAGGAAACTATGAGCATTCTCATTGAAGACGCGATCGCAGCCAGCCTGCTGGAGAAGCTGTCTCAGCGCAATGCTGTGATCGGCATCTTGGGCTTGGGCTACGTAGGCCAGCCGCTTGCGTTGCGTTACGCCGAGATCGGCTTCAAGGTTCTGGGCTTCGACATCGACGAGGCCAAGGTCGCGCAGCTGAACGAGGGCAGGTCTCAAATCCAGCATATCGACAATGCGGCCATCGCCGCTGCGAATGCTGGGGGCATGCGATGCACGACGGATTTCAGCCGCGCCGCCGAGGCCGACGCGCTCATCCTGTGTGTGCCGACGCCGCTCAACAAGTATCGTGAGCCCGATCTCAGTTACGTTACCGCGACCACGGAATCGGTGATGCCCTACCTGCGTGCGGGCCATGTCCTGTCGCTGGAAAGCACCACCTATCCCGGGACCACCGAAGAAGAGCTGCTGCCCCGCATGGAGGCCCGCGGCCTGACCGTCGGTAAGGATGTCTTTCTGGTCTATTCACCCGAACGGGAAGATCCGGGCAATGCGCATTTCACCACCAACACGATTCCCAAGGTCGTGGGGGGGCACACGCAGGCCTGTCTCGAAGTCGGCAAGGCCCTTTATGGCCCGGCCATCGATCGCATCGTGCCGGTCAGCTCGACCAAGGCGGCCGAGATGACCAAGTTGCTCGAGAACATTCACCGCGCCGTGAACATCGGCCTTGTCAACGAGATGAAGGTTGTTGCCGACCGCATGGGCATCGACATCTTCGAGGTGATCGACGCCGCGGCAACCAAGCCTTTCGGCTTCACGCCCTATTATCCGGGTCCGGGTCTCGGGGGGCATTGCATCCCGATCGACCCCTTCTATCTGACCTGGAAGGCACGTGAATACGGGCTGCATACGCGGTTCATCGAGTTGTCCGGTGAGATCAACCGTGCCATGCCGGAATACGTTGTCGGCAAGCTGATGAAAGCACTGAACGACCGGCAGAAGTCGCTCAAGGGCAGCCGCGTCATGGTTCTGGGCATCGCCTACAAGAAGAACGTCGACGACATGCGCGAAAGCCCCTCGGTCGAGATCATGGAACTGCTGCGGGACGCCGGCGCTGACCTGCAATACTCGGACCCGCATGTGCCGATCTTCCCCAGGATGCGCGAGCACAAGTTCGACCTCAGCAGCGTTCCCGTGACGGCAGAAAACCTCGCTGCCTGCGATGCCGTGGTCGTGGCCACCGATCATGCGAAGTTCGACTACGACCTGATCCGCCAGCACGCACCCCTGATCATCGACAGCCGCGGTGTCTATCGTGATGCTGACGGAAAGATCGTGAAAGCCTGAAGCCGTTTTGAGAACTTGGCGTAGGGCTGCCAGCGCCACCAATGAAAGCAGGGAGTTCTTATCATTGGTAATGACCGACGACCTATATACCATCGACACGGAGACGATCCTTGCGGCAACAGGTCTTTGCTTCCCTGGGGTTAGCTACTCCGCAATCGGAGACGTGCATTCAAATCACTCAAGAAAGATCCTGTCTTTTCTGAAAGACGCAAAATTTATGCATTTTGTGGCGGGAAACCCGCATATATCTGGAGTGTTCTGTACCCCAGAAATTTCACGAGGTCTCCCGTCCCATGTAGAGGCGTTGGTCTGTCCAGATCCAAATTGGGCATTCTTCATGTTGTTGGATGCCCTAGCAGTTCAGCGGCAGTTTCCGGAAAGTGCGGTGGACCGTTCCGCAGTCATTAAGGGAGCTCATGTCGCTGAGCGCGGTGTCCTGATCGAGCGCAACGCCAAGCTGGAGCCCTTCGTGACCGTTCACTCCGGCGTCACTATTGGAGAAGACTCGATCATCCGGGCAGGTGCGGTTCTGGGACTTGATACTTTTCAGCACCAACGAACCGATAGAGGATTGATCAGTCCGCGGCACGATGGTGACCTTTTCGTGTCGTCGAACGTCGAAATTGGCGCGAATGCAACGATTAGTCGCGGTTTTTCGTATCGCAGCACGACTATTGGGCCTTCTGCCAAGATTGATGCCGGCGTCTATATCGGCCACGGTGCGCGGATTGGTGCCCGGGCAATCATCTGCGCCGGCTCTCGCATCATGGGGCACGCCTCGATCGGCGATGACGCCTTTATCGGCCCTGGCGCCACGGTCAGCAGCCGTATTCAAATCGGGGAAAGGGCTCGCGTCTCAATCGGTTCCGTCGTGACACGAAATGTCGATCCCCATGAGGTTGTTACTGGGAATTTCGCCATTCCGCACGAGGATTTCATTTGGCTGCTTAAGACCTCTATCCGAGAGGTCAAGAATGGCGGTTAGACTACCTGTGGAGCCGCGGCGGCATGAGGGCACCATGAAGGATTTACCTAGTACTGTCTTTCGCGATGTCATTCGACTGTTGTCGGGTACGACGATTGGAAGGGTTATCCTCCTTACGGCGATGCCGGTCGTGACCAGGCTCTACAGCCCCGAGGATTTCGAGCTGCTCGCCGTCTATGCAGCCCTGGTCGGCACGGTCGCTGTCGCGGCCTGCCTGCGCTTCGAAATCGCCATCCCCCTGGCCGAAAACGACGACGATGCGGTTCACTTGCTGGTCCTGTCGCTGTTGTCCATGGCGGGGGTGGTTGCGCTGATCCTTCTGCTCGCCCTCACCCTGCCGCAGCACGTCGCCGACCTGGTCGGCTCGCCCGGAATCGGACCCTATATGTGGCTGGTTGCGGTGGGTGTGGCGATGACCGCCAGCTATTCGGCGCTGCAATTCTGGGCCACGCGCAACCGGCGTTTCGGTGCCATCGCCCGAACCCGCGTCGGACAGGCGACCACCGGTGCGGCGACCATGCTGGGGTTCGGCTGGCTTGGGCTGGCGCCGATGGGATTGTTGCTTGGCAATATGCTCTCGCTGGGCGCGGGGGGGCTGTCCTTGGCCGCGCAGGTGATGCGCTGGGACCGGGCGGCCCTGCGGGTCGTCACGCGCCGCGGTCTGGCGGCAACCCTCGGCAAATACCGGCGCTATGCGATCTTCTCGACACCCGAGGCCCTGGCCAATGTCGCGGGCATCCAGATCCCGATCCTGATGATCGCCGCGATGGCCGAGGCCGAGGCCGGGCAATTGTTCCTAGCGATGCAGATCATGGCGGCCCCGATGACGCTGCTGGGGGCTTCGGTCGGCCAGGTCTATGCCTCTCGCGCGCAGGAGGAATTGCGCAACGGCACGCTGTACCGTTTCACCGTGTCCATGATGCGCCGGCTGTTCCTGATCGGCGTGGTTCCGATGGCCGCCGCCGCGCTGCTGGCGCCCCCGCTCTTCCCGGTGGTCTTTGGCGCTGACTGGGCCCGCGCCGGGGTGATCGTCGCCTGGATCGCGCCCTGGATGCTGTTGCAGCTGACGGTCTCGCCGGTGTCGATGGGCCTCCATGTGACGGGGCACCAGAGGACGGCGATGGTGTTGCAAGTCTTTGGCCTGGCGCTGCGCGTGGGCTCGGTGGCCGCGGCGGCGATGATCCCTGCCATCGGCCCGGTCGAGGGCTACGCCGCATCGGGCGCGCTCTTCTACGGCCTTTTCGCCATGATCGTGTTGGGAGCCGTCCGAAAACCATGAAGATTTCCTATGCCCTCGCACGTTTCCTCAAACACGCGCGACTCAAGGCCGTGACGGGCTCCACGCTTCACGCGCAGGCCCGGATCGGGGCCGCATCGCAGGTGATCGACAGTACGATTGGCCGGTATACCTACTGCGGTACCGACTGCGTCGTCGTGAACGCCGAAATTGGCAGCTTCAGTTCGATTGCTGATCTTGTGATGATCGGTGGCGCGACCCATGCCATGGATCACGTCTCGATGAGTCCCGTCTTCCACGCGGGCCGCAATCGTTTCAAGCGGGTATTCAGCGCTGTTCCGGCCCCGGAGACGCCACGAACGACGATTGGACATGATGTCTGGATCGGACATGGGGCAAAGATCGCCGCGGGCGTCCATATCGGAAACGGCGCCGTCGTCGCCATGGGTGCGGTAGTGACTCGCGACGTTGCACCTTATTCCGTCGTTGGCGGTGTGCCAGCCAAATTCTTGAGGGATCGCTTTCCCCCGCAGATCGCGCAGAAACTTGCCGCCTTGGCTTGGTGGGATTGGGGCGACGAAATGCTGCAGGAAAGGGCGCATCTCTTCGCGGATCCGCGTGCATTGATCGAGGCTCTCGAATGAAGATCGTCCATTTCTGCCTGTCGAGCTTCTTCATCGACGGCCGCCTCTATCAGGAAAACGAGCTTGTTCGAGAGCACGCTCGGGCGGGTCACGACGTTCTGGTCGTGGCCTCGACCGAGACGTTCGACGAACGGGGGCACACGCATTACACGCAAGCGCGGGAGTATGTCGGCGAAGAAGGGGTGCGGATCATCCGCCTTCCCTATCGGCGGTGGATGCCGTCCAGCGTGGCACGGAAGATCCGATCCCATCCCGGCGTCCGCAAGATCCTCAAGGATTTCGCGCCCGATGCGATCATGTTCCATGGCTCGGCAGGGTGGGAGTTGCGGACGGTGGCCCGCTATGCGCGCGCGCATCCCCGGGTCGTGTTCAACATCGACAGTCATTCCGATGCCATCAACAGCGGGCAGGGATGGATTTCGCGCGAGATCCTGCACCGGCGTTTCTACGCGCCGATCCTGCGCAAGGCGATGCAGCGATCAGGGCCGCTTCTGTGCGTCTCGTTGACAGTGATGGATTTCGCTCACGAGGTGTACGGCGTTCCGCGCGACAGGCTGGAGTTCTATCCGTTGGGCGGGCAGATCCCCGACGACGAGACCCGAGCGGCCTATCGGCACGAGGTGCGCCAGCGGCTGGGCCTCGCCGCAGACGACATCATGATCGTGCAATCGGGCAAGCAGAACCGTCTCAAGAAACTGCCCGACTCGCTGCGGGCCTTGTCCGCGGTGGACAATCCCAGGCTCCGCCTGGTGATTGCCGGGGTCCTGCAGGAGGATGTTCGCGCGGAATGCGAGGCCCTGATCGCCGCCGATCCGCGCGTGACGTTTCTGGGCTGGCAGGGTCCAGACGAGTTGACGGCCCTGCTGTGCGCCGCCGATGTGTATCTGCAGCCCGGCACGCAATCCGCCACGATGCAGCACAGCCTGTGCTGTGGCTGCGCGGTCATCCTGGATGCGGTTTCGGCGCACGAGCCCTATGTCGAAGGGAATGGATGGTTGGTGGCCACGTCAGATCAGCTTGCCTCGACGTTCTCGGAACTGGAGAATGGTGATCTGGAAACAAAGAGATCTGCCTCGTTGGCGTTTGCACGCCGCGTGCTAGACTACGCTGCTCTTTCCCAAAGGGTGCTGGTGTAAACACGTGATGTTTGGCTGGAATGACCGCACACCGGAAAGTCCTGCGATGCAGTCGCAGCGCTGGGTCTCGACGCTTCTTCTGGTCATTTGCGTTCAATATTTTCTTGGTACTGTGTTTTTACAAGGTGTGCCTATTATCGAAATGATATGGGCGCTACTTTTGGGGACTCTTCTAATATTTGTGAAGCCCAGAAGTACTGTAGCAATTGGTGTTGTATATTTTTTTCTAATGCTCTTTTACGCTACTGGTGTGGCGTTTGATGATAGGGGTCTAGCGACCTCTGCCTATTATAGGACCATACTTACATGGTTTATTTTCTCCGCTCTGCTGTTTGCATGTCTTAGACTTGATTTGAGGCGGCTGAACAGGTCACCCCGCGCGCCGCGGTTGGTTAAGTTCATCCATTTTTTTTCAATCCTTGCCTTCTCTGGCTGGGCCTCGGTTGCGTTGCGTGATTTGAATTCCGGGGTGGTGGTGGATTTTCGAGACGTTACTGGCGCAGGCTATTTGACGTTGTCCGACTCGTTCGCGCTCCTTTCCTTGGCCTACCTTTGCAGAGACAAACTGGCTGCCTGGGAATTTGTTGTCGTGTTCGGGCTAAGCGTCGTTGTGATCATTCTTCTTGGATCGCGAACGACACTCGCGTTCTACCCTTTTGCCGTTGCTTTCCTTATCGGTCGTCATGTATCGTTTCGTGCCACGCTTGCTTGGTCAGCGGTGTTGGGTGCCGGGGCCTTCTACTGGTTAAAAGACAGTCTTGATTTTGAGAGTGGCGCCTTTTTCAGACTCAATACGCTCTTTTCATTCGCAGACGACGAGAGTGCGAGCGTTCGCGATGGGATTCGCGATCAAATGCTAGATAGAATCAACGATAATCCTGAATGCCTGTTTTTGGCGTGCCACCCGGAACAAGGATGGTACGATCATAGCGTGCTTTCGGTTGTGCAACATTTTGGTTTCGCTGGAATTGTTTTCCTTATCGGATCGATCTTCTTGGGTCTCGTCAAGTTTCGCTATTTCAGGAAGCAATGGTATTTTCCGATCTTTATATATTGCGCGGTCGCCTTGCTGCTGAGTCGTGCGTGGGTAACCGTCGTGTTTCCCGTTTTCGTTGCCTTCGTTGTTGACGCCGCCTTGCCCTCATCATCTGGAAGGCGAAAGGCGGCCGATCGCCCCCTCACTGGTGGCACGGTGCCCGGCATGGGCGTAGAATAAAGGACTGATATATGTCTGACTTGAATACCATCCTCATCACCGGCGGCACCGGTTCCTTCGGCAAGACCATGCTCCAGGATCTGCTGGACAAGGGCTGTCCCGAGGTCCGCATCCTCAGCCGCGACGAGGAAAAGCAGGACATGCTGCGCACCACGCTGCGCAGTGCCAATGTGCGCTACTATATCGGCGATATCCGCGACCGTGACAGCGTCGACCGGGCCATGGCAGGCGTCGATTGCGTGTTCCATGCCGCGGCCCTGAAACAGGTGCCCTCGTGCGAGTTCTTTCCCATCGAGGCGGTGCGCACCAATATCCTGGGGTCGGAGAACGTGATCCGCTCGGCCGCGGCCCATGGCGTGCGCTCGGTGGTCTGTCTGTCGACCGACAAGGCGGTGCTGCCGGTCAATGCGATGGGCATGTCCAAGGCGATGATGGAAAAGCTGGCACAGGCGCTCGCCCGCTCGCTGGGGCCCGATGCCCGGACCACCGTGTCGATGGTGCGTTATGGCAATGTGATGTATTCGCGGGGTTCCGTCATTCCGCTGTTCATCCGACAGATCAAGTCCGGCGCGCCGATCACCGTGACCGAACCGCAGATGACCCGTTTCCTGATGCCGCTGCGGGATTCGGTCGCCCTGGTCCATCATGCCTTCGACCATGCGCGCCAAGGCGACCTGTTCATCCGCAAGGCTGCGGCTTCGACGATCAGCGACCTGGTGAGGGCGCTGCTGGAGCTCTTCGATGTCCCCGATCACCCGGTCGAGGAGATTGGTTGGCGCCACGCCGAGAAGCTCTATGAAACGCTGGCGACGGCACAGGAGCTGGGCCAGTCCGAGGATATGGGCGACTATTACCGCATCCGCATGGACGGACGGGATCTGAATTACAAAGCCTATTTCAGCGAGGGCGAGCACGAGACCGTCCATCACGAGGATTACCATTCACACAATACCGAGCGGCTGGATGTCTCCGGGGTCAAGGCGTTGCTGATGTCCTTGCCGGAAGTGCAGGCCGAGGTGACCGCGTGGAAAGGTAACGCATGAAGGTCGTCGTAACCGGGGCGAGCGGCCTGATCGGCTGGCACGCGCATGCCCGTCTTCATGCTTCGAATTGTGCGGCGCTTTTTCAGGGACGGGCGGCGCCCTACACCATCGTGGCCCTGGACCGCGCGGCCTTTGAAGACGATGCGGCCCTGGCCGGGGCGTTGGCCGGCGCAGGGGCCGTCCTGCATTTCGCCGGGGTCAACCGGGCCGCCGATGACGTGGTGGAACAGGCCAATCCGGCCATCGCCCGACGCCTGGTCGAGGCGGTGCACGCCGCTGGTGCCGCCCCCCACATCGTTTACGCCAATTCGGTGCATGCGGCGAGCGACACGCCCTATGGCCGGTCCAAGCGGATCGCCGGAGAGGTTCTATCAGCCGGGCCGGGTGCCTATACCGATCTGGTCCTGCCGCATATCTTCGGCGAGGGTGCGCGCCCCTTCTACAACAATGTCACGGCAACGCTGATCGCGCAGATCCTTGCCGCCGAGGTGCCGAGCATCAACCCCGACGGGCGCGTGCGTCTCTTGCATGCGGGCGAGGCGGCCCAGGTGGCGATTGACGCCGTTCTGTCGGGGACATCCGGGCGGTTGGAGCCCGAGGCCCGGGCTGTCTCCGTGCCGGATCTCTACGAGACCCTGAAGCGGTTTCACGATCTCTATTTGTCGAACGTTTACCCGAATCTTTCTGACGACTTCGACCGGGACCTCTTCAACTGCTACCGAGCGGCAACCTATCCAGGCGGGTGGCCGCGGCCGCTGAAACTGGCCACTGACGCGCGGGGCACCTTGTTCGAGGCGGTCAAGGGCGGCGGGGGCGGTCAGACCTTCCTGTCGACGACCAAACCTGGCGTGACGCGCGGCGACCATTTTCACCTGCACAAGGTGGAACGTTTCCTGGTCGTTCAGGGCGAGGCGATGATCCGTATCCGCAAGGTACTGACCGGGGAGGCCTGGGAATACCGTGTCACGGGTGATACCCCGGCCCCGGTCGACATGCCGACGTTGCACACGCATTCCATCGAGAATATCGGCGATACGGAACTGCTGACGCTGTTCTGGACTCACGAGTTGTTCGATCCAGCCAACCCTGACACTTTTGCCGACAAGGTACTGCCATGAACCGCCTCAAAGTGATGACAATCCTCGGTACTCGGCCCGAGATCATTCGCCTTTCGCGCGTGATGGCGCGGCTCGATGACTTTACCGATCATGTCGTCGTTCACACTGGCCAGAACTGGGATTATGAGCTGAACGAGGTGTTCTTCGAGGATCTGGGCGTTCGCAAGCCCGATCATTTTCTGGGTACTGGCGGCGGCACGCTGGGCGAGACCTTGGGCAAGATCCTGTCGGAAAGTGAAAAGGTTCTTGCGCAGGAGAAACCCGACGCGGTCGTGGTGCTGGGCGACACGAATTCGGCCATCTCGGCAATCATGGCGCGTCGGATGAAGATCCCCGTCTATCACATGGAGGCGGGGAACCGGTCCTTTGACCGCAACGTACCTGAGGAGACGAACCGGAAGCTCGTGGACCACATCTCGGACTTCAACCTGGTCTATACCGAGCATGCCCGGCGGCACCTGCTGTCCGAAGGCTGTCAGCACCGGCGGATCTACCTGACCGGCTCGCCCATGCGGGAAGTGCTGGACCATTACCGCAGCCGGATCGAGGCCTCGGACGTGCTGAAACGGCTGGGCCTGTCGGATCGCGGCTATTTCATCGTCTCGTTGCACCGGGAAGAGAATGTCGACAGCGCCGCCCGCCTGGCTTCGCTGGTCGAGGCGCTGAACCGCATCACGGAGCGTCATGACATGCCTGTCATCGTCTCGACGCATCCTCGCACCCGCAAACGGTTGGACGCGCTGGACGGCATGACGATTGACCCGCGCGTTCAGTGGATGAAGCCTTTCGGGTTCCACGATTACAACAAGCTTCAGATGCGGGCGTTCTGCGCCATCTCTGACAGCGGCACGATTGCTGAGGAAAGCTCGATGCTTGGCTTCCCGGCGATCACGCCCCGCGACGCCATCGAACGGCCCGAGGGGCTGGATGTCGGTTGTCTGATCATGACAGGCCTGAACCCTGCAACTATCCTCGACGGCGTCGCGGCGATTACGCGGGGCTTCGCTGATCGTCAGGCGGCAGGGCTGCCCCACCCGGTTCCTGCCGACTATTGCATCACCAATACCTCTGAGCGGGTGGTGAGCCTGATCCTAGGTACTGCGCGGCTGTCGAATTCCTGGGACGGGATTCGGAGCAATGCGCAGACATGAGTACATCGACAGCCGCTGCTGGGCGCGGATCGGATTCGCGCATCGTGTATCTGAGCCAGTTGTTCGACCCCGAACCGACCTTCAAGGGCCTTGACTTTATCAAGGGCCTCGAAAGTGAAGGCTTCAAGGTCGAAGTGGTGACCGGGTTTCCGAATTATCCGGGCGGCAAGGTGTATGACGGTTTCCGCATCCGGCCCCTCACGCGCGAACGCCTGGACGGAACAGAAGTCACGCGGCTGGCCATGTATCCCTCGCATGATCGCTCTGCCCTGCGCCGGATCGCTTGCTATGCCAGCTTCATGGTCACATCGTTCCTGTATCTGACCTTCCGGGCGAAACGCTCTGATCTGGTCTATGTCTATTACCCGTCCTTGACCGCCGGGTTGGCGGCGGTGGCGGCAAAGCTCTTTCGCCGGACCCCGGTCATTATCGATATCCAGGACATGTGGCCCGACTCTCTTGGGTCGTCTGGCATGATGAACAACCGGGTCGTGATGTATTTCGCGAACCTGGCCTGCAACCTGCTCTATCGCACCTGCGACCATATCGTCGTTTTGTCGCCGGGCTTTAAGGCGTTGTTGGTCGAACGGGGCGTGCCGGCAGACAAGATCACCATTGTCTATAACTGGGCGGATGAAACGCCGCCCCTTGCCAATTCGGGCCCCCCGTCTGCATTCGATCCGAGCGACGGTTTCCGGGTTCTGTTCGCAGGCAATATGGGCGCTGCCCAGGAGCTGGACATTGTCCTGGACGCCGCTGCGCGCTTGAAGGATGAGCGGCCCGACTGCACGTTCTATTTCATGGGTGGGGGGATCGACAAGGATCGCTTGGCGCAACGAGCGGGCGAGATGGGCCTGTCAAACGTGCGCTTCCTGCCGCGCGTTCCCCTGCAGGAAGTCCAGGCCTATCTCTATTCTGCCGATGTGCTTTTGGTGCACCTGCGCGACGAGCCCCTGTTTCGTATCACCATCCCCTCCAAGACCCAGGCCTACCTCTTTGCCGGCCGACCGATCCTGATGGGCGTGGGCGGGGATGCTGCGGATCTCGTGCAGAGCGCAGAGGCTGGGGTGGTCTTTGCCTCGGGGGATGCCGCCCAACTCGCCGAGGCGATCCGCGGACTGCATGCGCTCGGTCGCGACGAGCGCGAAGCAATGGGGCGCCGCGGGCGGGAATTCTACGAGGCGAGGCTCAGCCGGTCCGTCGGGGTCGGCGCCATTTCTGCCTTGATAAACCGTTTCAAAAGGCGTTCGTCTCGCCTCAATCGTATTCCGGGAGACTCGATTTGAGCATCACATCCGTTCCCTTCTTCCGCCCGTCGATCGGTGAGGAAGAAATCGCCGCGGTGACCGAATGCCTCCGGTCCGGCTGGCTGACGACCGGTCCGAAAACCGCGGCCTTTGAGGCCGCTTTCGCGGCCTATCTGGGTGGCGGGGTCGAGGCCATCGCTGTCAACTCGGCCACGGCGGCGCTGCATCTGGGGCTTGAGGCGCTTGGCGTCGGTCCCGGCGACGAGGTGATCGTTCCTACGCTGACCTTTACCGCGACGGCCGAGGTGGTGCGCTATCTGGGTGCGACGCCGGTCCTGGTCGATGTCGATGCCGAAACGCTCTGCATCGATCTGGAGCGGGTCGAAGCCGCGATCACGCCGCAGACCAAGGTCGTCATGCCGGTGCATTTCGCCGGCCGGATGTGCGACATGACCAGGCTGCGCCAGATCGCCGACCGGCACGGCCTGCGCATTCTCGACGATGCCGCACATGCCCTGCCGGCCCATCATCAGGGCGTCACGGTCGGTAAATGCGGCGCCGATGTCACGGCCTTCAGCTTTTACGCCAACAAGACCATGACCACGGGCGAAGGGGGCATGGTGGTGACCGCCGATCCGGCGATTGCCGCGCGCATCAAGGTCATGCGGCTGCATGGCATCGACCGCGACGTGTTCAACCGGTTTACCGATCCGCGGGCGAGCTGGGTTTATGACGTCGTGGCCCCGGGCTTCAAATACAACCTCACGGACATTGCCTCGGCCCTGGGTCTGGTGCAGCTCGGGCGTGCCAATGATTTCGGGCGGATCCGGGCCGAACGCGTGGCCCGCTATGACGCGGCCTTTGCCGACCTGCCGCTGATCCTGCCACCCCGCCCGGCCGAGGGTGACGGGCACTCCTGGCACCTCTACATCGTGCAATTGCGCGAAGATGCGCCAGTGAACCGGGACGATTTCATCTTGGCCCTGAAAGAACGGGGAATCGGCATTTCGGTGCATTACCGGCCACTGCATCAGATGACCGTCTGGAAGCCATTCTGCGAGGGGGGCACGTTCCCGCAAGCCGATCTGGTGTTCTCGCGCTGCGTGTCGCTGCCGCTTTTCATGGCGATGTCCGATGCCGAACAGGGCCGGGTGATAGAGGTCGTGCGGGACATTCTGGTAGGCGCGTGATGAAGACGAGCGACAATAGGGGTGCCCGTGCACATCTCGCGAAGCGCATTTTTGACGGGACGGTGGCGTTGATCGCATTGGTGGTGCTGCTGCCGATCCTCGTGGTTGCCGCGCTGGGGATAAAGATGACATCGCCCGGACCGGTCTTCTATCGGGCTAAGCGTGTCGGCAAGGGCGGCGGTGTCTTCTTGATGTTGAAGTTCCGCACAATGCAGGTGAACAGCGACCTGGCAGGCGCCATCACCGCCCCTGGGGACCGCCGCATCTTCGGCTTGGGCCTGTGGTTGCGGCGCCTGAAAATCGACGAACTGCCGCAGTTCTGGAACATACTGACCGGCGACATGTCGCTGGTCGGCCCCCGGCCCGAAGATCCAAAGATTGTCGAGCGGGATTACACCGGCTGGATGCGAGAAACCCTGCTGGTCGCCCCGGGCGTCACCGGCCCTGGCTCGGTCTATGGCTATATCTTCGGCGATGCGCTGCTGGAGGACGCCGATCCCGAGGGCAGCTATGCCCGGAACCTCTTGCCGCCAAAACTGGCCCTGGAACGGGCCTATCTGGAGCGCGCGAGCCTACTTCTTGACATCGGCTATATCCTGTTGACTGCCTGGGCCATCATCGCGCATGTGCTGGGGCGCGAGGTTCACCTGCCCCGAGCCGATGTCGAGGGCGCCCGCCGCTGGGCCCCGCAGGGACCTTACCCGATTTCCCGGCTGTAGTGGCACATCGGACGCTCACCACGCATTTCGGTGGCATCGAGGGTGAAGCCGCGTGTCTCGTAGAAGCGGCGCACGGCGTCATTGCCTTCGGCGTCGGTGGTCAGGGTGATCTTGAGTGCCCCCTGTACGCGGGCGGCCTCGATAAAGGCCTTCAGCAACTGCCCGCCGATCCCGCCACTGGAGCTGCCTACCGCGATCGAGGACAGTTCGACGCCATCGACCGGCTGCCGCGCGTGGGCCTCGACCCGGCGAATGTTGCGCAGAATCTGCGGCACCAGCCCGGGATCGCGCAGCACGGCCAGCGCGATGGCGGGCAGCATCTGCTTGCGCCGTCGCGAAAAGGTTTCGTAGAATTTCTGCGGCTCACGAAAGCCGATAGCGAAGCCGAGAACTTTCGTAGTCCCGGACTCCGGCGCAACCAGCGCTATTCTGCCATCGAACTCGAGCGCTGTCTGGTAATAGGCCCGCAGGAACCGGGTCCCCATGCGCGTCAGAAAGAATCCGTCGAAGGCGATCTTGTGAACGTTGATCACCGCGTCGAGGTCCGACGCCTGCATGGCCCTGATTTCCATTCGTCCATCCTTTGATCCATCCCGGCTCCTGCTTTCGCGGGGGACCGTATCTGGTCGCTGTTTATGCAGAACTGACCTGCCACTGAACTTTCACCCAGCTGCGACCGGAGCCGGTGGTTGATTTGATCCGCTCCCCAACCTTGGACCACCCGGAGGCAGATCACACCCCATCACCATAATGTCCTCTATCGATGGTGGACACTATCCGCCTCTCTCACCACGCGGTAGGGCGGTCAGTCCGGATGCTTACCGGGGGGATTACCCCATCCCAAGTTATCTGCTGGTTGATAGTCCAGTGGCAGATCTCGCAGGACGCTAAGAATAGTGTGGGTGTCGAACGCAGCGCAAGCCGCATAGAGACGGTCGAGCGCGGGTTGGAGCTCGGCCTCGGTCATTGTGGCTTCAGAGGCGGTCATGATCCTTGCGTGCTGTGTTGACGCTGGGTTGTTTCCGATCAACAGTTCCTCAAAGAGCTTTTCGCCCTTGCGAAGGCCGGTCACGCAAATCTGGATATCGCCTTTTGACGAGGAGACAATTCCTGGCAGATCGACGCCCCAAGGTTGCAGCCCATACAGTCTTATCATTTCAATGGCGAGGTCGATGATCTTCACTGGGGGACCCATGTCGAGCACGAATACATCTCCGCCCTTTGCCATGGCGCCCGCTTGGATCACCAATTGTGAAGCTTCCGGGATGGTCATAAAATAACGATTGATCTGAGTATGGGTTACAGTCACAGGGCCGCCGCGCTCGATCTGAGCACGAAAGCGCGGTATGACCGACCCGGAAGACCCGAGCACGTTGCCGAAGCGAACAATAGAAAATATCGTTTTCTGCGACTGCATGGCAAAGGCCTGACAGATCAATTCGGCAAGGCGTTTCGACGCGCCCATTACATTTGTCGGCCTGACTGCTTTGTCAGTGGAGACTAGAATGAAGTTCTCCACCGCTTGGCGTTTTGCCGCACCTGCGATGGCAAGTGTACCAAAGACATTGTTGCGTACACCCTCAACTATATTGTCTTCAATGAGGGGAACATGCTTGTAGGCGGCTGCATGGTAGATGGTATGGACACCTAGTCTGTGAATTATCTCTTCTAGCCTCTTTTCATGTTGGACGGATCCCAGCACAGCATTAACTCTGGTATTGCTGCAGGTGTCCTGCACAATATCCGCAAGTTCGCTCTCAATCGTGTATAGGCCATGTTCAGACATTTCGAACAGCACGAGTTCCGCAGGTTGGAAAGCAAGGATCTGTCGACATAGTTCGCTCCCGATGGAACCGCCCGCACCCGTTACCATCACCACTTTGCCGGTGATGTTGCGTTGCATTAGCTCGGTGATTGGCGTCACCGGATCTCGGCCGAGCAGATCTTCGGGAGAGACCATGCGGGTCTCCGAGATCTTGGCCTTGCCGCTGATGATGTCTGTCATTCCAGGAACTGTGCGGATTTCGACATCGTGGGTCTGAAGTCCGGTGACTATTTCGCGGCGACGTTGGCGCGATGCACTCGGCACCGCTAGCAGTACGATCCGGGCGCCGGTCTCCTCGATGACCTTGTCGAGCGCCCCCACGTCGTAGACCGGAAGCCCACCGATGGTCAGTTTCTGAATCTTGGTGTTGTCGTCAAGGAAGGCCACGGGCGCGTATTCCCGATCGTGTGTCAGTGAGTTCAAGAGTTGGAGCCCGGCATCCCCCGCTCCATAAATTACGACTGGCTTGCGGTGTCTATGGGTCGAGCTGCGAAATAAGTAGCGCACCGTAAAACGCGAGCCGCCTATGGCGAGAAAGACGAAGATGCAATAGATGAAAGGCAAGGAACGTGGAAGGTTGACGCCCAGAATGAAAGTCGCGAGAACCAAAGTGATGGTGGAAACCAAAGCGCCCTTGGCAACCGAAACGAGAACTCTTGCCGAGATATATCGCACCAGAGATCGGTAGAGACCGGTTATGTTCAGGGTAGCAAGCGTGACGGGAGCAGTAATTGTCATCAGCGCCCAGATCCAAGGATCTAGTATGAACCGAAGGCTATCGAGGCGGAAGTACATTGCTGCGAGGAAAGAAATCAGTATGAGAACACTATCCAGAGCCAGTTGAACAGCGATCTTATTGCGCCGATCAAGTGCGGCAATTCTTGTAAGCAGAGCGTGCATTCTTTGATTCCTTGCAGGCCCCGTTCAGGTCCCTGCGCAATCTGAAAATTGTTTAGCCTCATCTCGATCTTGTCCAGAGACGGACCTTTCTTGGTGCATATTCGACTAGCTTCCGAACGCCTGAGTGTCCTACTTGTGCTCACTGTGATAGCTGTAACGATAGTTATAGTATTGGTATCGCCCGCCGTGCCGACGGCCTTCCTCTTGCTTGTAGCCGTTCAGCACAGCGCCCGTGACCTTCCCGCCGGCCCTATCGAAAGCGTGCTTTACTGCTTCTACTTCCCCAAGCATGGTTTCCAAATGCCGCACCACCACGATGGTTGTATCTGCGGATCGACCGATGACCACCGGATCGGTCACTGCAAGCGTGGGAGGAGCGTCTATCAGGATAAGGTCAAAGCGACTGTTCAGGGTCTTGAGCAGAGCTGCGAACTCCGCCCGCATCAGCAGCTCTGAGGGATTGGGTGGGAACCGGCCGCTGAAGATCACGGAAAGGCCAGGCACAGGGCCTTCGTGGAGTACCTCGTCTAGTGACTTCTCGGCCGCCAGGAACTCGGCAAGGCCAGGCGTGTTCCTTTCCTGACCAAAATAGCGACGAAGGTAGCCTCGCCGAAGGTCGGCATCGATTAAGCAGACCCGTTGCCCAACCTGCGCAGCGACCACTGCAAGGTTCACCGCTATGAAGGTCTTACCCGCGCCGGGCGCTGCTGAGGTGAAGAGGATCGAGTTAGTCTTCGCGTCGATCATTCCGAAATGCAGCGAGGTGCGCATCGACCGCATAGCCTCTGCCACCAAGTCCAGTGGCTTTTTTAGCGAGAGAATTGGCAGGGTTCCGCGCCACTTGCGGTGGTTCACAGCATCTGGCGCGTAAGTCACAGTACCAAAGACCGGTATCCCCAGCCGTTCAATCTCTTCAGCCCCGCGGATACCTCGATGCAGCAAGCGGCGAAGGCCTACGATGCCAACTCCAGCTAGCGCTCCCAAAGTCATTGAAATTGCCAGAATTATGGCAGTCCGCGGATAGATGTGGAGACCGTTGGAATAGGCGTGGTCGATGATACGCACTGATCCAACGGTCGACGCTCGGACCACCATCAGTTCCTGCGCACGGTTGAGCAGCTGAGTATAGACCTGCTGAGCCACTTCTAGGTTGCGAGCTAGATTGAATATCTCTTTCTGTGTTTCAGGCAGGTTCGCAGTATCCTGCCTGATTTGATCTAGTCTCTGTTCAAGTGTCGTACGGTTCTGAAGCAGCGCCTGATAGGTCGGGTGATTGACAGTGTACCGCTTCTTCAGTTCATCCTCTTGCATTGCCAGGGCATTCAGCTCCGCTTCGGTCTGCGTGGCCTGCTCAAGAAGGCTCTTTGTCTCGTAGTCGAGGTCGACTGATTGGTTGGCCTTTCTATAATCGTTTAGCTTCTGCTGCGCCCGAGTTAAGGCCTCTTCCGCGATCGGCAGCTGCTCTTCAATGAAGTTCAAGCTGTTTTCAGCCTCAGCGGCAGAGCGAGATATATTCTGCATGACGTAGGCCTTTGTGATCGCATCCAGCACCCGTTCTGCTTGACGGGGATCGGGATTCTGGTAGCCAAGTCGCAGAATCGAAGAGTTTCGCGAGGCCGCGCTAACGGAGAATCCCTCCTGCACCTCGCGCACCGCGGCCTCGAAGGCCAATCGCTTCAGCACGAATTTGCGCCCGTCGGCACCCTCGATTCGGCCCACAAGCAGTGAGAAACCCCGCTCGGGCAACGCAAGAGCAACTCCTACGCGTCCATTGTGTTCGCTGCCATCCGGCGTATGGACGACAAAGTCATTTGCGCCAGTCTTGGTTAAAAGTATTTCCTCGCCAAGCCAGTCGTCCGGGACTTCCATCTGGTCGAGTTCGATTTGCTCGCCACCCCATTCATAAGATTGAAGAAAGGCAAAAGGCGCATCCGAAAGTCCCAGCCGCTTGGGTAAAGCTCCGATGAACGGTAGACGCAGAGGACCAGCGCGCAGTTGCAGGTCCAGTTCACTGACGGCTTCGCTGATCACCATACGTGACTTGATGATCTCTATCTCAGTCTCAATTGCGGCTGTTCCCGATGCATCAGAACCAAGTAGTTCCTGCATCCCTTCAGGAAGGGCCAGTGCCCCTGACCTAGTTTCCACCTGCATCAACGCGTCGGCCCTGTAGATAGGAATCCGGCTCATTGCAAAGAAGGTTCCAGCCACTAGCGAAATGAAGATGGCCGAGATAAACCATATTCTTCCCTGCCAAAGATGGGCGGCGAGTGCCAACAGATCGATCTCATCACTGTCCGGCCCCTGAGGCCTCATGTCATTTGTTACCATTGACGCTTCTCGCGAGTACTATCTTTAACGTGACAGGCGGTACGCCCAAGCTGTGGCTGCAACGAAAATCTGATCCCGCACCTGCCGATGAAACTCAAGTGGCTTTCTATATGGATCAGCGATTCCGTTGCCATCAGTCCATTGGTCAAAGAGCATAGTCCGTCCAAGCAACTGCGGCCAGCGCCGTGCGATCTCTGCCCGGTGGTTGGGCTCCATAGCTAAGATCAGGCTATGTGCCGCCCCAATCATTGCATCCAGCTGGCGGGCGGAATGTCCACCCAGATCAACCCCGAGTTCTCTTGCGGCTTCTGATGCGTCTGCGTCGGCCTCGCGCCCTACCAACGCTCCAAGGCCGGCAGAGGACACAGTAAGCTCAGGTAGTCGGGCTTTCAGCATCCGCTCGCCCATCGGTGAACGGCAGATGTTGCCCACACATACCACAAGGATCGAATCAACCACCACGGTTCAGTTCGACGATAACTCGTCGGCCATCCGGACCGTTGATAGAGTCGGGACCAGCTTGGAGATCAGGCTGTTCCAGCGGTGCATCGGCGAGGAGGTTACGTAGATCACATCTCGCGGCAATATTACAAAACTAGAACCGACCAAGTAGGCCGCAGCGTTTGAGGCATCCAGCTGATAAACTGTAATGCCCGTTGAAGTCTTTCGGAAGACAAATATTCCGCGCGCGTCTGCGCTATCTTCTTTCAGCCCACCTACGCGGGTCAGAGCCTGGGTCAGGGTTACGTTCTCGCGTGTGAGGTCGACGGTAGAGGGCCTTACGAGCTGGCCCAACAGATAAGCTTCTTGCACTTCCAACTTGGGAACGTTGACTACGTCACCTGATTGCAGAACAGGGTTGTTTGCCTTGACGCCATGTTCCAGAAATGCCTGCAAGTCGACGATGAAGCTGCCACCTCCGCGCCGAACCGTGACGCTACGCGGGTCGGCCGCCTCTGACAGTCCACCTGCAGCGTCGATCGCGTCGAGCAGGGTTAGCGCAACGTCAGTCAAGGGCTGACGACTTGGGTTCTTCACTTCACCAGTCACCGATACCGCTTGCGACCGATAGCCGACCACCCGAACCTGAACCTGCGGGTCGGGAATATACTCGCCCAAGCGTTCGGTTAGGTCAACGCGTATCTGCTCTGGTGTTCGTCCCTTCGCGGCGATTTGCTCAACATAGGGGTAATAGAATGTGCCGTCGGACTGGACCCGTAACCCCGACTCCGCAGGTGTCCGGCGCTCCCCGGCCGGCATGGTCAGTTCAGGGTGGTCCCAGACGACAATATCGAGAATATCTCCGACTCCAACCCGATAGTCCCAGTCGGAAGAGGCCATAGTCGTCCGCGAACCGCTCAGGTTCCGCGGCGTACTGAAGGCGCTCACGTTGTCGACGGTAAGCTTGATGATGGTAACATCGGTGGCCATCTCCTCCACCTCGGTCTGAATGGCAGCCGTACGGACGGGAAAATCCGTCTTGGCTACGTTACAACCCGTAAGAAGTGCAATCACAGCCAAGGCCAATATCCGCAGCCGCATGAGGCCCCCAAAACAAATCTTCTAGCTGGACAGAGGCTCTGGACGGCAGCCCTCGCGCCCGCCGGACGTCAACAGTTCGGTTTCAATATTCGATGACGGCTGCGGTGCCAATGCTGCAATCCAGAGTATCCACACAAAATGTTGCAACTGGTCGCATCCGCTGCCAGACGGACCACTACTGGGCGGAAACCCGCCGGCCGCTCCTGCCCCGCGTAGGCTGTCTTCATCATAGCTTTGATCCGCCTGAGTGGCCGCGATGCCGACAGAAACAGCGTAAGACGCTCCCGCGACTTCCGTTCCGCTAAACAAAAGTTGACGTTTGGTTGGCCCAATCTGCCAAAGTACTACCTGTAGGGGGCGTCATCCTGCCACGACCGGAGCCTGGTGGTCATTTACGCCTTTCGGCGAGGGTTGGCTTGCTGCCGGTCGAAGTGATGGTGGGTTTCATCGATGCGCACCGGGATGCGCACGGGGTCGAGCCGATCTGCAGCGTGCTGCCGATTGCCCCGTCCAACTATTTTGAGCATCTGGCTAAGCAGGCCGATTCGAGGCGGCTATCGGATCGTGCGCGCCGGGACGAGGCTCTGCGCCCCGAGATCCTTCGGGCTTTCGAAGAGTGAGCTACTCCCCGACCTTTGGGCAGAATTCCGGCTGATTTAAGCGTAACCGTCCGGTCTGACTGCCCTGCCGCGGGCTGAGGGAGGCGGATAGTGTCCACCATCGATAGTGGACACTATGGTGATGGCGTGGCGCGTCGGACGAAGCGGCTTTGGACGGACGAGGAGAAGCAGTCGATCTGTTTCCAGACGACTGCACCGGGCGTATCGGTGGCTCAGGTGGCACGGCGCTACGCTGTGAATGCGAATCTGATCTTCAAGTGGCTGCGCGATCCTCGCTTCGCGCCGGACCCCGCCTCTGCTCAGCCCCCGTCGGAGGAAGCGGGCTTTCTGCCCGTAGAGATTGTCGCGGCGACCAGGTCTGCCCCGGCAGCACCTGTGGCCGAGAACCATATCGAGATCGAGCTGGCGGGTGGTCACCGGATGAAGATCAGCGGCAACTATATTCCTGAGGCGCTGGCGCGGCTGATCCGGGGTCTGACGGTTTGATCCCGGTTCCGGTCCACACGCGGGTCTGGCTGGCGGCCGGAGTGACGGACACGCGCAAGGGTCTTGCGGCACCGGTCGCACAGGCCGAAGCCGTGCTCAAGCAAGATCCCTTCGCTGGACATCTCTTCGTGTTCCGGGGCCGTCAGGGTGATTTGGTCAAGGTTATCTGGTGGGATGGCCAAGGCGCCTGCATGTTTGTGAAGCGGCTGGAGAAGGGGCGGTTTGTCTGACCCAACGGCCTCCGTGACTGCGTCGGCGCAAGTCAGCAACCAAACGACGATTTGATCAGCGTCCGATGCCGAGGTATTGGGTGAAGCCGGCCGCCAACACCTCTTCGCGGTCGTAGATATTGCGCAGGTCGGCCATTCGGGCCGTCGCCATCTTGCGGGCGATCCGGGGCAGGTTCAGCGCTCGGAACTCGTTCCATTCGGTCAGCAGAACCACTAGGTCGGCGCCGCTTGCGGCCTGGTAGGGGTTGTCGGCCCATTTGACCCCCGGTAGCAGCGCTTCGCCTTCGTTCTGACCCTGTGGGTCACAGACCCGCACCTTGGCACCGGCGCCCACAAGTGCCGGCACGATGGTCAAACTAGGTGCATCACGCATGTCGTCGGTGTTCGGCTTGAAGGTTACGCCGAGTACAGCGATGGTTTTGTCGCGCAGTACGCCGTCGCAGATATCCTCAATACGAGCGATCATCCTCCGCTTCACCTCATCGTTGACCTTGATCACCGTCTCGACGATCTGCATGGGTACCGCGTGGTCTTGGCCAATGCGTGCCAAAGCTCTGGTATCCTTCGGGAAGCAAGACCCGCCATAGCCCGGCCCGGCGTGCAGGAACTTGTTGCCGATGCGGCCGTCCATGCCGATGCCCCGTGACACCGCCTTGATGTCGGCACCCACCCGCTCGCACAACGCAGCTATCTCATTGATGAAGGTGATCTTGGTGGCAAGGAATGCGTTGGCAGCGTACTTGATCATTTCGGCGCTTTCTAACCCGGTGTAGACCACCGGGAACTCGCGCAGGAACAGAGGGCGGTAGATCTCTGCCATAACCGCCTTTGCTCTCTCACTTTCCAGTCCCACCACCACTCGGTCGGGCCTCATGAAATCGTCAATCGCCGCGCCCTCGCGCAAAAACTCAGGGTTGGAGGCTACATCGAAATCCGCTTCGGGATTGGCGGCGCGAATCGCTTCGGCGACCTTTCGATTAGTGCCGACCGGAACAGTGGACTTCGTCACCACGACCACATGGCCTGTCAGCGCTTGCCCGATTTCGGCCGCGGCGGCCAATACGTAGGTCAGGTCGGCGTGACCGTCACCCCGCCGCGTCGGGGTGCCGACCGCGATGAAGACCGCGCCTGCGCCATCCATTGCCTGCTCCAGATCGACGGAGAAGGCCAGCCGCCCGGCGGCCACGTTCTTTGCCATGAGCGCATCAAGACCCGGCTCGTAAATCGGAACCTCGCCGCGGTTCAGCCGTTCGATCTTGGCCGGATTCTTGTCGACACAAACCACCTCATGCCCGAAGTCCGAAAGACATACCCCTGAAACCAGTCCGACATAGCCAGTGCCTACCATCACGATCTTCATTGCGCTGTCCCATCCGACCCTAACCCGCTGAGCATAAGCATCAGTGGCGGCGGCAAGTCAAACGCTCCCCAATGGCACACGAACCTGGACCGAGCGGGTGCGGGGAAGAGCCGCGACCAAAAAGGATCGTAGGGACTCGCTGTTGCTCGCCGCTCATTGGTCAACTTTCAGCAAATGAGATGGTCGCATATCCTGCAACTGCATGGCGTTGTTGCAGAACTCAGGCCTGAGGCGTGACTGCCCCTTTTCCCGTTGGGCTCAGGGCACGCGGACTATCTCGGCCGTTCCGAGGGCCGGGAAACGGTTCATGAGCGCGAAGCGGATTTGGATTTCGGAGGTTTGGCGGTCCGGGTCTCAGGCGCTGATCCGGTCTCCGAGGGCTTTCAGGCAGCGCATCTTCGCCTCGATGCGGCTGCGGGCGTGGTATCCCATCCAGCGCTTCCGGAATGCCCGGCGGTGGTGTCGGGTTGCACGCAGGGGTTCGTTTCGGACGATTGCGGCAAGGAAGTGCTCCTTCCCCGGTCGCCCATTCTTGCGGATGGGGATGATCGGCGTGGCCTGTCTGTCGGTGAGGCGGTACGGCAACGGCGGGTGTCATACGCCCCGTCAGCGGTCACGGTGCCGATCTCTTCGCCGTCCGGTATCTTGTCGAGCAGCTCCGGTAGAACGGGACTGGCGCCATCGCTGCGGGGCGTGAATGCCACCGCCCGGATGTCCGAAGCGGCCGTATCCACGGCCAGATGAACCTTGCGCCACTAGCGGCGACCATGAACGTCATGCTTTCTGGCTTGCCATTCGCCATTGCCGGGGAAATTGAGCCGGGTGCTGTCCACCAGCCGGCTCAGCGGACCGCCGGCGCGCCGATACAGGGTTCGGACGGCGAGCGTCTTCTGCCTCCGGCACAAGGTCGTGTATTCCGGTACGGTCCAGTCCAGGTTCGCCATCATCAGCAGGCTGGCGACCATCCCGGTCATTTGCTGCACCGGCATCTCAAACAGGACCTTGATGGTCAGGCGAAACCGGATCGCGCATCCGAAATCACGGCTGGGCGACCGGCTTTGCCATCAGGTGGCGCCAGCCGGGCCTTGTCCTTGTCCAGCCAGATCAGCAGCGACTCGCGCCAGCGAAACGAGCCCGAATAGCTGGGCCAGTTCGTCGTGCGGCAGCGGCCGGTGGATGGCCATATGCAGGTGCTGACTCTACCGACAAACAGTATGGCCAGACCCAGATCTTCTAGAGAATCAAAGCAATATCCCGGCCAACAGAAGAACCGCACCTGCTTGCCCCGTTCTGATCGATTCGGGAACTTTTGCACAGCAAGAAAGCCAAGAAAAAAAGACCCCGCACAACTATTTGCTGGGCGGGGTCTATCCTAGCAGAAAAGGCCGCAAGGCCACACCCGGACATGAAGCCCGTGTACACTACGCCGCTCGAGATCTTAGCAGAAGAAGCCGGACGGCCAAGCCCAGACAGAACCGCCGTGCCGGTGTCGCCCAACTATTTCCTAGCATAAGAAGTCGCGCGGCCAAGCTCGGACCCCTTTCTTGTCGTAGGTCGGCTGCTTGGCATCCTAGCAGAAGAAGCCGCGCAGCCAAGTCCGGACCGGTATAAAGCCCAATTGATCCGCCAGTCCACTATCGCAGAAGATACCGCGCGGCCAAGCCCGAACGTAGCGTAGCTTGCTCTGCAAGTACTGACTTGCCACGGGTCTTTTCCTCCATCTGCGACTAGAGTCCGCCCTGAGGAAGGGGCGGACGAAGAAGCGAATGAAACGATACGTAGCGACGAGCAGATTGGCCTGCACTGCTGGAAACCGGCTCACGGGCCACGGCATGCGTCGGCCACTGGATCACCTTCTACAATCACCAGCGCCCCCATGCCGACCATGGCGGACAGCCGCACGCCGTGGTCGGCTTCAACGCAACCGGAAATCTGTCCAAGAGCTGCGGAGTAGCTCATTGGTGTAGTCAGGGACCGGCCAGTCCAGATTCGTCAGCCTGAGCCGGCAGGCCACCATCCCGAACGTTTGCCGAAGCGGCAGCTTGAACAAGACCTTCATGGTTAGACTGACATGAATCGCCGAGTCCGAGAACACCACAGGGCAACCCGGCGATCAACATGCGGCGCGAGTCAGGTCAGCTCCATATCCAGCCAGATCTACAGCGACCCGCGTGTGCGAAGTGAAGCGCTGAAGCTAGACCAGTTCGTCGTGCGGTAGCGGAGGGGGGATGATGGTTTGGTCATGCCGTCCGGCCAACTGCACGGATTCGTGATGCGAATCTTGTACAGGCAGAGATCTGCAATGACCTGCCCCCCCCGGTCGTCCGTCGTTCATAACGAGAGACCATGGCGTTGATAGTGGTCGGTTTCGGGTTGGGCAAGCGGGCCGGGCGCGGAGCCCTCACGTAGCTCAAGCGCCCGGCGCGGTTCAGATCAGCTTGTCACGAGACCTGATGACGGACGCGAAGTGGGCGTTTTATGAGCGCTTCATCCTTGCGATTCGAGCCCCGAACGGGCGCAAGTCCACGAACCATCGCCAGTTCCGGCGCTGGACGCTTGCCGGGCGCTAGGAGGGAAGACTGGAGGCCCTGAACGATAGCGGGCTGGTCCCAGACGCGCTCCAGATGATCGACAGCACTGTGGTCCGCGCCCGTCATCTGGCAGTGGGCGCCAAAGGGGGACTCCGCAAAAGGGTCTTGGCGGTTCAAGGGGTGGCTTCACGACCAAGATCCACCTCCGTGTCAACGCCGCGGGTTTGCCCATGAGGTCGAACATCACGCCGGGCCAGACGTCGGATCATCTGGGTTTCGACCTGATCATGGACAACAACCTGCCAGAGCCCTGCGTCCTGCTGGCGGATCTCGGCTATGACTCTGACAATGTTCGCAAAACCATGGAAGCGCGCAACGTCGTGCCGGTGATTCCGATGCGCAAGTTCCGCAAGCCGCGCGTTGCCGTGGACCGCACCCTCTACCGCCTGCGCGACCTCGTCGAACGCTGCTTCAGCAAGCTCAAGAACGCCCGTCTCGTCATATCCACTCTCCGGTTCCTTGGTCACGATCTTATCTTCGTGTCCACGAAACCGTCAGTAGGCCATCACAAGACTTGTGCCACTGAGCCGAACCCACCAGAGCACCGCTTGAAAAGTATGGGGCAGGCCGCAGCCTGCCCCAATCTTGTGGCCTAAAGCCTTATCGCGGGAAAGACCACGCGGCTTCCTCTGCTAGGAATTCCTGATTACTCTCGCCTACGCTCACCCGCAAGGGCTTTCACAGGAAGCAGAAATGTACCGTTTCGCATTCGATCTGGGGTCGGGCTCACTTGGTTGGGCGGTCTATCGTCTTGATGGCAGCAAGCATATCTGCGGGTTAGTCGGTCTTGGAGCACGGATCTTTCCGACCGGGCGCGATCCACAGAGTAAAGAATCGACTGCCGCTGGTCGCCGACTGCCGCGCCAGCAACGCCGGCAGATCGATCGCCACAAAGATCGCCGCATCCAACTCGAAGAACGCCTGGTGGCTGCCGGGCTGATGCCACCATCCGACCGTGCCGCGTTCTTTGCTAGTGATCCCTATGACGCAAGGAGCCGCGCCGCTGCGGGCAAGACTGCCCCTCACGATCTGGGCCGCGCCATCTGGCACATTTCCAAGCACCGCGGGTTCAAGAGCAACCGAAAGACAGATCGCAGCGACGAGGACGATAGCGGCAAGATCGACTCGGCAAGTGCTGTTCTTCGGCAGAAACTTCTGGATGGGGGGTTTGCCACTTATGGCGCTTGGTTGGCCAGCCGTCATGCGCAAAAGCAACCCGTCCGGATACGGTCGCAGGCCGTCAGCAATGAAACCGCCTATGAATTCTACCCGCAGCGGGCGATGCTCGAGGCAGAATTCGATCACATCTGGAGCCTTCAGGCTCCGCATTCCCCCGCGCTGACCGATGCGGCAAAGAGCGCCATCCGCGATGCAGTCTTCTACCAGCGCCCGCTGAAGTCCGTAAAGCCTGGACGCTGCACCTTCTTTCCCGAAGAGTACCGCTTGCCGAAATGGCATCCGCTGGCGCAGGAGTTCCTGATCTTTCAGCAGTTGAACATGCTGCGGCTGCTGGACGGTCAGCTAGAACGACCGCTCGACCTGGCCGAGCGCAACCTGTTGGCTCGGCATCTGATGAGCGGTGAAAAGTTGACCTGGGCCGGCTTGCGCGGCCAGTTGAAGTTGCCGCGCAGCACCGAAATCAACCTTGAAACAGGCGGTTTGAAAGAGCTTGCCAGCAACCAGCTGGCCGCACGGTTTGCAGGTACAGCCAAGAAGCCAGGCCCGTTGGCAGAAATCTGGCGTGTGATGGACGATGCGCAGCGGCAAGGAATGCTGAAGATATTGGAAGAAGAAGCTTCGCCGGAACGCGCCACGGACCGTCTAATGGCCGAGATTGGTCTGGCTGCTGACCTTGCTGACCGCGTCGGGAAGATCACCTTGCCCGATGGCCATCTGATGCTAGGCGAACGTGCAGCCCGTGGCATCGTCCAAATGCTCCGCGACGACGTGATCGTTTATTCCGACGCTGTGAAGCGGGCCAGCGACGCTGGACTGTTTGGCGAAGGTGTCGAGCTCCATCATTCTGATTTGCGCGGGCATGGTGACGGAGTCGAACTGTTGCCTGCATATAATCGGCTGCCGGAACTGCAGCGCATGATCGGCACCGGCACGAATGATCCGGCAGACCCAGACGATATTCGCTACGGGCGCATACCCAATCCCACGGTCCACATTGCGCTAAACCAGTTCCGCCGGGTGATGAATGGGCTGATCGCGGAATATGGCAGGCCGGCACAGGTGGTCCTGGAAACCACGCGCGACATGTCCAAGTCGGCGCGCGAGCTAAACGAGATCGAGATTGAAAACCGCAAGAATACCAAGCGAAACGACAGATGGCGCGCAGAACTGGAAGAGGCCGGGTTGCTGACTGAAGGGGGCAGGGTTGGAGATCGCCTGTTGCGGATGCGGCTTTGGGAGGAACTCGGCAGAACGCCGGCCGACAGGCTGTGCCCCTACTCCGGCGAGCCGATCCCGCTCCACAAGCTGCATTCTGACGAGGTGGAAATCGACCATATTCTGCCGTTCGAGGACACCTTCGAGGACAGCTCCGGCAACAAGACCTTGTGTTATCGAAGTGCCAATCGAATCAAAGGTAAGCGCGGCCCAGGCGATGCTTGGTTCGGTCCTGATCTGGATGCAATTCTGGCCAGAGTGAAGGCTGCCCCCGGTATGCGCCAGAAACTCTGGCGCTTCTTGCCCGGTGCACTGGAAGAATGGCAGAAACGTAGCGGATTCGAGGATCGCCAGTTGCATGCGACTGGGCATCTTGCACGGGTCGTAAGGGCCTACACCACCGCTCTTTTCCCACGTGACGGCACCTCCAATGTCTGGGTTCTGCCCGGCCGCATGACAGGGATGCTGCGCCGCCGCTGGGGACTCCATTTGCCTGATCACAATGCCAAGACCCGCGATGACCACCGCCACCATGCGTTGGACGCCGCAACCGTAGGCGCTATCGACCGACGCATGATCCAGGCCCTGCAAACGCATGCGCGTCGAATGGGGACGCAGAACCTGGACCGGCCCCTACTCGATGCACCAGAACCCTATGAGGGATTTTCTGAAGAAGTACGCCAGCGGATTGCTTCTGTCGTGGTCAGCCATCGCCCGGATCATTCCGCAAGCGGCAAACTCCATGAGGATACTGCCTACGGCCTCGTGCGCAACGTTCCTGAGAATCAGGCGGCCCGGATGATCGGAAATCTGGTCCGACGCAAGCCTGTCGTCGAACTTAAATCCGGTGAAATCAGTCGGGTACGGGACGAGAAGATCCGGCACGCGTTGGAGGAAGCGACTCGGCATCTGTGGAAGGATGATCGTGCGCTGAAGGCGGAGCTCGCAGCTTGGAGTTTGAGGGCCGGCCACAACCGGTTGCGTATTTTGACACCTGATGAAAGTGCACGCGCAGTCCATTCCCGCCCCGACAAGCCTCGAGCAGGCGAGCCCTACAAGTGGATGATCCCGTCCCAGAACCTTTTCCTCGACATTCTGAAAGGACCGGACGGCAAGTGGTTTCGCTATGGCGTCAACCGTTGGTCCAGGGCATCCGGCACAGATGTTCCGTGGCAGGAAGTCCACCCAGATGCCACCTTTGTTATGCGGCTGTACAAAGGGGACACGATTCAGCTTTTCGACTGGGACGACGAGGAGAAGTCCATCATTCCGGGAACCAATCAGATCAAGATCATTGTCTCCATTCCCAATTCGGAGACTAATAACTACGTCACACTCGCTGGCGCAAATGAGGCCGGAAATCTCTCTGCACGCCACAATGACAGTACAGACAGCTTCCGGTGGGATTGGGCGCGCTTTGACCGGCTGCGCCTCAGGCGCGCCCGGCGGGTCAGAATTGACGAACTGGGGCGGGTCAGGACCGTGCCGCACGGTGCACTCTAAGTGTTAGATCCCATGGTTTGATGGTGCGATCCTTTCGTAGGACTTTGAGGAAGTACTATGGGACAGGCTCGTCACGGATGCGCCACGACCACGCACGCCGTCAGAGCAGCAATACAACGACCGCAAGCTTTGCTCGCGCAGCTGAGCCGGGAACTTGGCATCAATCCGAAGACGGTGGCGAAGTGGCTCAGGCGGGCGACACTCGAGGATATGAAGACCGGGCCGACCGAGTTGCGTTCCACCGTGCTGACCGAGGCCGAGGAGGCAATGGTCGTCGCATCCCGACGGCACACGCTGCTGCCATTGGACGATTGTCTCTATGCCCTGCAGTCGTCGACCCGGCACCTGACGCGGTCAGCGCTTCACCGAGGCCTACAGCGTCATGGCATCTCGCGCCTGTCGGATGTCGAGTGCGACAAACCCAAACGCCAGAAGTTCAAGCGTTACCGCATCGGCTTCTTCCACATCGACATTGCCGAGGTCCAAGCCGCCGAGGGCAAGCTTCACCTCTTCGTCGGCCTCGACTGGACGTCCAAGTTCGCTGTCGCCCAACTTGTTGACACGGCTGACAGAAAGACGGCTTGGGAGTTCCTGCATAACATGCTCGAAGCGGTGCCCTATCGGGTCCACACCATTTTGACCGACAGCGGAATCAAGTTCGCAGAGCAGCCCCGGAACCGAAACACCATCTACTCCCGGCCAATGCACTTTGACATGATCTGCGAGGCCAACGGCATCGAGCATCGGCCGACCAACCCCAACCACCCGTGGATCATCGTAAGCGTCCGGCCTGGCCGCTATCCGTTCCAGTGCCATGGGAGAAGGTCGTCGACCTTTGTGATCTTGTAGTCTGGGATGCGGGCGAGGGTGTCGGCGAGCCAGGCTTGGGGCTCGACGGCGTTGAGCTTGGCGGTTTCGATGAGGGTGTAGGCGATGGCTGCGGCTTTGCCGCCTGCTTCGGACCCAACGAAGAGGTAGTTCTTTCGGCCGAGGGCAATGGCGCGCATGCCCCTCTCGGCCGGGTTATTGTCCAGTTCCAGAGTGCCGTGTTGCAGATAGGGGCGCAGGCGCTCCAATCGGGTCAGGGCATATCGAATGGCTGCTGCGAGCGGGGATTTGCCCGAGATCGTGGTGAGTTGCATCGCCAGCCATCGCTCCAGGTCATCGAAGACCGGAGTGGCATGGGCGCGCCGTAATTCGACACGGCGGTCGGGCGGAGATCCTCGGGCCTCTTTCTCGACGGCATAGAGTTGCGCGATGCGGCTTATGGCTTCCTCGGCGATGGGAGAGCCCTGGGATCTGTGGATGTCGACGAACTTGCGCCTGACATGGGCCATGCAGGCGACCTCGCGGATGGCACCTGTTCGATACAGATCCTCGAACCCGGCGTAACCGTCGGCATGCATCCAGCCGCGGTATCGTGCGAGGTGGTCCTTGGGGTGCTGGCCCTTTCGATCCCCGGAGAACCGATACCAAGCGGCGGGAGGAGCCTGACCGCTCCAGGGTCGCTCGTCGCGGGCGTAAATCCACAACCGTGCGGTCTGGGTCTTTCCGGTGCCGGGGGCGAGCATGCTGACGGGCGTGTCATCCACAAAGATCGCCTCGGCTGACAGGACATGGCGGCCAATGGCGTCGGCCAAGGGTTCCAACAGAGCCGTGCTCTTGCCGACCCAGTCGGCCAAGGTAGAGCGATCCAGATCGAGCCCCTCTCGATCGAAGATCTGGCTCTGTGAGCTGCTGCCGGTTTCGTGGACAGCAGGTTAAGCTAGCATAGCGCGGGCCTCGAACTCCATGGGGCTGAGGTAGCCGAGTTTCGAATGCCGTCTGCGCGGGTTGTAG
>Ga0268299_1001555_pt1 | contig 38351 bp, 36 predicted proteins | sample NOBtaG_FD_193484 | JGI IMG/M metagenome (GOLD analysis project Ga0268299, IMG submission 193484) | Activated sludge microbial communities from bioreactor in Nijmegen, Gelderland, Netherland - NOB reactor | ecosystem: Engineered > Bioreactor > Aerobic > Activated sludge | place: Netherlands... | reverse complement strand
CTCCGTCGCCGTCGCGCCCTCTTCATCCCGAATGAAACCCTTCACGCGATTAATGAAATTGCTCATACCTTCCGTCTCCTTTCCATTCCTGCAGGGGGCAGAACCACTGTCTTCCACTGCACTCCCCGACGAGGCGCTCCCTGCCCCGCCGAGACTCTTCCATCCCGGCCTTCCACGCGGAGGGCCGAAACTTCGACAGCGTCCGTTCTGCCGTCTTTCCCCACTCTCACGGTCCGCCGGCGCGCGGCATATCCGCCTGGCCCCGGACCGAAAACACGCTCTACCTGCGGGTGATTCCCCCGGTCGCTACCCAACAGCCGACCGATCGGATCTGAAGATGTCGTTGGATCGCCCGGCACAGCCTCCGGTCCGACCCGCACGCGCCTGCCTCCTGTTGGCCGGCGTTCCCCACCGTTCACCGTCCCGCGTCCACTGCCCGCACTTCGGTGAACCCCCGCTTGTTTGGCAGTGCTGCCATCGGCGGAGGACTCCCTCAACATAAGAAACAAACCCGCGGGCTGCAAACCACTTTTGCAACATTGAGACAAATGCCGCATAACTCGCATCCCGCGTCGTCCAAGAATCCCCGCGTCCATCGCCAACCTGACCGGCAGTGCTGATAGACGCGATGTTTCCCAAGCCAATATCGGCCAGCCGGGCGGCCCGAGTCCCGACGAACCCGAATATCAGCATCAGGAACATGCCTCCTGGAATGGTCCGGCAATTTCCGCCGGCGTGGATATGAGACGCTCGACGAAATCCGCGCCCGGCACGGGCGGCGATTCTTGCGCAGTGCCCGGGAGCAAGACCACGAGCCACGGGCCTGGGCCCGGCCGGCCGACCGCATTCGCGCACCTTCCGCCCGCGCTGACCGCAATTCCTGCGCGAAAAAACGTCCGACATGTGCCTTCTGTTTGTGGGTGTGTGCGCATGAATCGCGCGGTCTGCCGGACCGATGAAAAGTCGTGATGAACCCGCCCGATCCGCGCGCGACGCCCAATACACGACCCGATGGGTCCGCAGGCGTCGCTTCGCCCGACCCCATTCGCGCAACCGGAAACGCCGGCATCCTGCAATGGGTCGCCCTCGCAGCCCTGCCGATTGCCGTGATCGCGGTCGGACTGGTTCGCATCACCTGCGGCGACATCGCGTGGCACCTGGCCACTGCCCGCGCTGCGGAGTCCCTCGGGCACTGGCCGACCACCAATCTCTTCAGCCACGCCTGGGCCGGATACACCCTTTTCCAGCAGTACCCGGTCTTTCAGTCCACACTCTATTTTGTCTTCGAGAGGCTCGGTTTCGAGGGCCTCAGTATGCTGCTGTGCGGGCTTTGGGCCGCCGTGCTGCTGCTCTTCATGCGCTGGGGCGGATCGTGGAGCCGCGCGGCACAGTGCGGACTCGCCTGGATGCTGGCGCTGCTGTGCATCCAACGTCGCGTCATGCTGCGGCCCGAAGCCGTCAGCCTCATCGCGCTGGCCGCCTCGCTGCTCATCATCGACCGCTACCTGCGCGGTCGTCGCTGGTGGATCGTCCTGCTCCCGGTCATTCAACTGGCGTGGGTCAACTCGCATCAGTTGTATCCGCTGGGATGGCTGCTGCACGGACTGCTGTTCGCTCACATCCTGCTGGCCAGAATCGGGCGTTGGAACGTCAGCCGCATCGACCGGCATGTTGCATTGACGCCTGTCGCCATTTCGCTCGTCGTGTGCGTCGCGATCACGGCCTTCACGCCGCTCGGCTGGGAGATGTTCGGCGCATTGTCGCGCACCAGCGGCAGCCTGTCGGCCCACCGCGAACACATCCGCGAACTTGCGCCGATCTGGACCAAGCCGATCGAGGCCGCGCTCGCAATCCCCTGCCTGATCCTCGGGCTGGTTGCTCTCTGGCGGCAGCGCCGCGCCTGGCGTCCGCTGGACGTGGGCCTGTGGCTCCTGACGCTGGCCATCGCAGTGAGCGCCAACCGCGGGCTGATTTTCTTCGCGCTCGTCAGCATCGGTCTGTTTGCGCGATCCAATCCCGAGGCCGCGCTTCTGCCGGCGCTGCTGCGCTGGCGACCGCTGACCGCGTGCGCCGGCGCCGTGGTCACCTTGATTCTGACCGGCGTCATCATTCACCAGCGATGGATCGCGCCGCCGATGGTTCTGGGCGGAACCCAACCCGGCCTCGGGCGCACGATCGGCGACTGGCCCGACGCCGCGTCACACTTCCTCAGTCAGTCGCCGCCGCCGGGGCGCATGCTGAATCTGCCCTGGTCGCTGGGCAATTCGATCATCTGGGATCTGCCGGAAATTCCGACCTTCTCGGATCCGCGCTTCGAGTCCTATCCGCGATGCTTCCTGCTGGATTGCATCGCCGCGTCGAAATCGAATGACGTGCTCAACCGGCTCATCCGCGATCACGACATTCAATGGATCTATGCCGATCACCGCGCCCCCGGGGTGCTGCACCGCCTGCCCGCGCTCTGCTCCGGCGGTGAATGGCGGATCGTCCACGCCGATTCACAGACCGCCGTCTTGATTCGAGACTGCTTCAAGGCCCGCGACTATCTCGCATCGCTCGGCCCGCGCCAGTGGTCGGCCCTTGCCTGCGATCCCGCCGATCTGCTCGCGGAACCGGTGCAATTGCGCGTGCGCCAACGACTGGCCTACGCCCGCCTGCTCGCGGCGCTGCATCACGATTCGCAGGCGGCGGGTCAGTATGAATCCGCCCGCGCCGAATCGGCAGGCGACGCCCGTCTGCTCGCCCTCGTCGATCGGAACCTCGCGGATACGCGAGTCGAGTTTGCATGGAATCCAGGCGCCGCCGGCTCACCAACCTCCATCGCCCGGAGATCGTCGCCATGACGGCATGCTCGCCGCGGCCGCCGCGGTCCACGATGCCGCGGGAGTCCTTCCTGATTCCCGCACTCGCCTATGCGCTGCTCATCGCCTGCCTCTGGCATGTCACCGCCATCACCCCGGAACGCGACGGCCGCGGCCACGACGGTCGCTACTACGCCATGATGTCCGCCGACGAGCGGCACGCATCGCCCTACATCCCCGTCGCCCCGTTCTGCTATCGACTCCTGACGCCGACGCTGGCATCCTATTTGCCCGGCGAGGTCGTTTGGCGATTTCGATTGATCAACGCCTGCGCGTGGTGGGGCGCATTGCTCGCGTTTCACGTCCTGATACGCCAATGCGGACTTTCCAGACCCGCCGCCTGCGCCGGTTGCGCGTTTCTCGCGACCTGCGCGTGGGGGCCGATTGCCGGCCTTTACAACCCCTGCTACGTCGACCCGCTCATGTACCTGTTTGTCTTCACCGGGCTGATCCTGCTGCTCCGCCGCAGCGCGTGGCTCGCCCTGCTCCTGCCGGTCGCCATGCTCCAGCGCGAGCAGATCCTGATCGTCTGGGCTTGTTCGCTGACGCTTGCCGCCGCCGGAGGGCTTCGATCCCTGTCGCGAAGACAGATCGCATTTCATGCCGGCGTCTTCATCGCGTGCATGGCCGTTTACGCCGCCTTGCGCTGGTGGATCCCGCCGTTCTTCAGCACGGCCCCCGCACCGTGGGTCGTCGCCGCCGGCGTGCTGAAATGGATGTATGAGGACCCGGGTTACGCGGTGAAATCAGTGCTCGCCATCATTTACGCCGTCGGCCTGCCCGCGATCGCCGTGATGTGTCTACCTGAGGCACGAGCCTGGATGCGCACGCAGCGCTGGCCCATCGCCTACGTCGCGCTCGCGGCGCTGTCCATCCTCGGCGGCAGCGACAAGGCCCGGCTCATCTTCCTCGCCGTGCCCGTGCTGATCATTGCCATGCTGCACGGCTGGTTGCGGCTGCCGGACTTTGCCCGCCGCACCGGACTCGCCGCCACGGCATGTCTGCTTCACGTCTATTTCCAACTGCCGCCGCATCTGATGTTCGCCGACGGCCGCATCATCGCCCCGCTCGTCGATGAAATGGACCGCGGCACCCACGGCGCCAACATGCTCCACGGCCCCGGCTGGTGGCCCGTCGATCTCAGCACCGTCGCACTGCACGTCCTCGGCTGCGCCGCGCTCTGTGCCGCACTCGGCTTCCTCCTGGCACCTTCTCCCGTGAGTGAGAGGGCCGGGGTGAGGGTGCATAGCACGCGCAACCCCGCCACAGACACACCTCCCCGACCGGCCTAAGAAATCGCCGCCGCGTTCTTCATTCGACAACATACAAGCACAACCGGTCAGAGCCGGGCTGTCCTCAGCCCGGTTTGCGCGCAGAACCGCGCCCGTCTAAAGCCGGTGCACCCGCGCGCTCACCGGCGTGAGGAGACGCCGGCTCTGTTCATTTTTGATCAGCGATCTTGTCGGACATATCATCTGGTTCGTTCATGCTGCCGCGTTCAACGCGGGGCTATGCAACTGGAGTCCTCAACATGCCCGTCCCCGCGGTCGACATCGGTCCCTTCAAGATCGGCTCCGGCCAGGCACCGGCGCTCATCGCCGGTCCCTGCGTCATTGAGTCGACCGACCATTGCCTCATGCTCGCCGACGCCGCTCGCAAAGCCTGCGAACCGCTCGGCATCCGGTACATCTTCAAAGCCAGTTTCGACAAGGCCAACCGCACCAGCATCAAGAGCGACCGCGGCCCCGGTATCGACGCCGGTCTCAAAACGCTGGCCGACGTCCGACGCAAGACCGGACTGCCGGTGCTGACCGACGTCCACGAATGGCAGCAGGCCGCCGCGATCGGCGAAGTCTGCGACATCATCCAGATCCCGGCATTTTTATGTAGACAAACAGACTTGCTCGTCGCCGCCGCCAAGACCGGCAAGGTCGTCAACATCAAGAAGGGCCAGTTCATGGCCCCCGAGCAGATGCGCGAGGCCGCCGCCAAGGTCCGCGACTCCGGCAACGACCGCGTCCTGCTCACCGATCGCGGCACCTTCTTCGGCTACGGACAACTCGTCAACGACATGACCTGCATCCCGATCATGCGCGACATGGCCCCGGTCGTCTTCGACGCGACCCACTCCTGCCAGGTTCCCGGCGGACTCGGCACGCAATCCGGCGGCCGCCGTGAATTCATCCCCACCCTGGCCCGCGCCGCCATCGCCGCCGGCGCCGACGCGCTGTTCCTGGAAATCCACGACAACCCCGACCAGGCCCGCTCGGACAAGGCCACGGTCCTGCCCCTCGGCGAGTTGAAGGGCCTGCTCGAATCCTGCAAACGCGTCTGGGATGCGATTCGCGTTTGACTATTCCTTTGTCTATTTAAGTCTCGAAGAAGGGTGGCATGGCCGCGGCCGTTGGCGGCCATGTTCGTGCCCATGCACGTTGCCCCATCACATTATTGTGTCATCCATCAACAATGGTACATCACGCTCGCCGTCATACCACGCCGCGCTGGACCACCGCCATTGCTCGGGTCGCTCGACAAGCCCGCGTCTCACCGGATTCGCATGGATGTAGTCGATCATGGCGCCAAGCGTCCGGTCCGCGCGAGCATTGCGATCATATCCACCGCCGCGCTGCCAGAATCGAAACGATGACCGACCATTCGGCTGCTTATCCGTGAGTCTCGGCAACCAATGTGGCGCGTAACGCCTTACATAGCGCTTGGCCTTGATTGACACCGGCCATTTGATGCTACCCAGAATCGGGCTGATGTCGTAATCGCTGTCTCGCGGACAGATCAGCATATGCACATGCTCGGGCATAATTACATACGCCCATATGTCGAACCTGTAGTTGGCTCGCGCTCGATTCACCGCCTTAACGAACCATTCCCTCGAGCGATCGCGCGACAAGAGCGGCAGGCGATGAAAACACGAGAACGTCAATTCATGCGCATGGCCCGGCTCATTCCAGCGTTTGCAGGTTTTGTACTTTTGGATCGGCCTAGACATGTTCGCGATCCCGTAATTCGCTGTAATTTTATCAGTTGACTCGCAGGGCAAGAGCATGGCCGCCAACAGCCGCGGCCATGCCACCCGACTTCAAGCGCCTTTCCATGGAATTTCCACGTCACCCACCCGGTGCCGCAAGAAGCCAACAACGCGCAAAGTTCGCTCCCATCACAACTTCCGTGCATCCACCCCGATCGCGACGCGTTGACGGGCCGTCCTCGCCCACCTACCATACTCGGTTCGACTCGGCGCACCCGCGCCGGGCCGCCAGCGGCCGCAGGTCTGGGACTGGGCCGATGCCGCAGGGTGCGCGGCGGCGCGGTTGATCCCCATCCGGCCGTCGCACGTCGCCCGCGAAATATCCCCAGCCTCCGGACGAACTCCCCTTGGACATGGTCGCCATCATCTCTGACATCCACTCCAACGCCGAGGCCCTGCGCACGGTGCTGGCCGACATCGACCGACGCGGCATCAAGACCATCTACTGCCTCGGCGACATCATCGGCTACGGTCCGGACCCCGGCGAGTGCATCGACCTCGTCGCCGCCCGATCGAGCCTCACCCTCTGCGGCAACCACGACCACGGCGTCTTCTACGAGCCGACCAACTTCAACCCCGTCGCCGAAAGGGCCTGCTACTGGACCCGCGCCGTCCTCGAAGAGGAAAAGGACGCGACCCGACGCAACAACCGCTGGAAATTCCTGGGCTCGCTGCAACCCCGGATCGAAGACGGCGGCATCCTCTTCGTCCACGGCTCGCCGCGCAAGCCGATCAACGAATACCTCTTCCCCGACGACGTCTATTCCAACCCGCAGCGCCTCATGGCCAACTTCGAGCGCATGGACGGCACGCTCACCTGCTTCTGCGGACACACCCATGTGCCGGGCGTGTTCGTCGATGATCCATACTTCGAGCCGCCCGACGAACTCGGCGCCGAGCCGAAATTCGTGATCGGCGAGGAAAAGGTCATCATCAACGTCGGATCGGTGGGTCAACCCCGCGACCGGGATTCACGGGCCGCCTACGTCATCGTGAATGACGATGAAGTCGAGTTCATTCGCGTGGAGTACAACATTGACGTGACGGCCCGGAAGATCCGCGACAATCCCTTTCTCGACGACTTTTTGGGAAATCGGCTGTACGACGGGAAGTAAGCCCCGCCGCCGCCGTTCTTTGATCGAACAACCGCCCGATGCGTCCGCCGGCGCATCGGTCAACACAAGAAACACCTGATGGACTCGCAAACGAAACGAACGCTGCTTGCGGCGATATTGATGGTCGGCATCATTCTGGGCTGGTTCCGCCTGCAGGCCTACCTTTACCCCATCGTTCCGCAGACGCCGACCGCCACCCACCCCGTGGCCCAGACCAGTCAGCCCGGCCCGAACGGCTCGACCGCGACCGCCGGCACTCCGGCATCCACCAGCCCGGCGCCCGCTTCCGCCGCCGGCGACGGCCTGGTCGCCGCGACCGCCACGGCCGGCGAGCCGATCACCATCGGCAACGACGTTCAGAACAAGCCGGACGGTTCATTTACCAATCCGTATGAATTCGCCGCCACCATCTCCCAGCGCGGCGCCGCCGTCGAACGCCTCACCCTCTCGCGCCACCGCAATGAAGTCGCGCCCAACCCCCGCAACCCAAGTCACGATCCCTACCCCCTGCTCTCGCCGCTCAAGGACCCGGTCAGGGGCGTTGACCGCCTCTCCTTCGCCAGCCGTTCCATCAAAATAGACGGACAGGACGTACCACTTGAGGACGTCATCTGGTCCGCGAGGCCGAGCCGCACCGGTGACGCCGAATCGGTCGAACTGGAAACCACCATCCGCCGCGACGGACAGAATGTCCTGCGGTTAAAAAAGACGTTTCGCGCCGCGGAACGCGATCCGCATCTCGGCTTGACGATTGCCGTCGAGAATCTCTCCGGCCAGCCGCACACCATCATCCTGACCGAATCCGGCCCCTGCGGCATCACCCGCGACGACTCGCGCATTCCCTACGGACACGTCGTCGCGGCGCTCATCGATGAATCGCGCATGATCAGCATGGGCGACCATCCGCTGCGCGACCCCGTCTTCAAGGCGCCCAACCGCGAGATCATCCTGCGCGAAGGACAGGGACAGCACACCCTCTGGGCCGCCCTCTCCAACAAATACTTCACCAGCCTCGTCGCGCCCAGGCTCGATGAGAACGAGTGGTATCCGACCGAACTCGCCCAGGTCGCCGCCGAAGCCCCGAATCCCAACGCCGACGCCGACGATCTTACATTTCGATATGTCCTCAACCCCGGTCAGCCGCTGGCCGCGAATGCGACGATGGTCTTTAACATCGACGCCTACTGCGGCCCCAAGAGCAAGCCCTACCTCGCGTCGATTCCCATGGCGGCACAGCGGGACTACTACGCGGTGCTGAGCCGGCCCGACGTCTCCGCCTGCACCTTCGATCTGCTGGGCAAGGCCATGCTCTGGCTGGTCACCAAGATTCACACCGTCGTCGGAAACTACGGCGTCGCCATCATCTGCCTGGTCATCATCGTCAAGACGATCCTCCACCCGCTCAGCAAGCGCGGCCAGTTGGTCATGACCCGCACCCAGCGCGGCATGGCCCGGCTCAAGCCCAAACTCGACGCCATCAACGAACAATACAAGGGCGACAAGAAGAAGCAGAGCGAAGAGACCTTCAAACTCTACCGCGAGGAGGGCGTCAGTCCGACCGGCCCGATGCTGGGTTGCCTGCCCATGTTCATTCAGATCCCCATCTGGGGCGCGCTGTGGTCCATGCTCAATACAAACGTTGACATGCGCCACCAGCCCTTCATGTGGTGGATGACCGACCTCAGTTCGCCCGACGCACTGCTGAAACTCGATCCGTCGTGGCACTTCAGCATTCCCCTGCTCAGCGGCATGATGGGCGGGCCGATCAGCGCATTCAACATCCTGCCGATCGTCATGGTCGCCACCATGTTCATGCAGCAGAAGATCATGCAGAAGTTGACCCAGCCCGAGAACAAGCCGGCCCCGAAACTCGACGCCCACGGCCGGCCCATCCCCGACCCCATGGAACAGCAGCAGAAGATGATGCCCTACATGATGGGCTTCATGGGCCTGCTCTTTTACAACAGCCCCAGCGGATTGAATCTCTACATCTGGGTCAACAGTTTGCTGGGTGTCGTCGAGCAATTCCAGATTCGCCGCGTCATCAAACGCATGGAGGCCGCCGGCCAACTCGTCGACAAGAAGCCTTCTTCAGACAATGGCCCCGGCAATCGCGCCCTGGCCCAGGCCGGGCCGCAGAAGCCGGGATTCTTCGCCAACCTCCAGAAGAAACTCGAAGCCATGCAGCAGGCCCAGGCCCAGCGCGACCGCCCCGAAGCCGGCCGCGGCAAGAAGAAGTCGCGGTTTTAATGACAAGTGTATCGGTGGGCGAGGCCGCGCGATCGTGTGCAACTGCCCCGTGAGCCGTGCGAGCGTGAGTGAACGCCGCTGGTGGTCTCACTGCTGACAGAGCAGTGGCACACAAATGCCCGAATGTGGCGGGGGCCCCATCCCTTCAGGGATGGGGTCACGATAAGGACGAAGCGCAACACCAGTCCGAACGATGACCCGCCGAACTGACATCTGTCGATGGATCGCACTGCATGTCCGAGCCACTCGCACCACAACCTGATGCCGAACCACCCGCGGCCGGCCCTTCGCCCCGCGCCTTTTGCCAGGCCACCGGCTTGATTTACCAGGTCGTCGGTTTTCTCTTCTGCATCGGCACCTGCTGCTGGGGTTTCACCGCCTCCATCGGCGGGTTCCTCGGTGTCGGCGCCGACTCCCTGTCCGCGCCGGTCACCTCGGCCCCCACCACCTCCCCCGCGGTCTCCGGTTCGGCTCACGTCGCCTGGTTCACGGCGGCCGTCTGGTCGACATTTGTCGGGGGGCTTGCCGCGGCGGCGGTCGGCCTGGCCATGCAACACGAGCGACGAAAATCCGGCCGCAATGGCATGATCGTCTCCGGGATCATGTCGACGATCTTCCTGGCGTATCTGGTGTTCTCGGTCGCGGTCCAGCCGTCCGCCGGGCGCGCGATCGGCGCAGGCGTGCTGCTCGCCGTATGGGTGGCGATGTTTCTGCTGGCCGGCCACAGCGCGGAACTGCTGCGACGATTCCCGCCGACGACTACGGATTCAGAGTGGACGCAATTCGATGAGGATGCGTGGCGAAAAAGCGTTTCGCATCGGCCACGAGATAGAAACTACCTGTGATGCAGATCAAGTCTTCCCGGTTGACCGCCTTCTCCGCAATCTCCATCGCAGCGCCCAGAGTCGGCGCGACCTGCGCCGTCTTGCCGCCGGTGATCTCGGCGAACGCGGCCGCGAGATCGGCCGGGTCGGCCGCGCGCGGCGAACTGATCGGCGTGAAGATGACCTTGTCGGCGCCCAGCAGGATGTGCTTGAGCATGCCGGGGATGTCCTTGTCGGCACAGCAGCCGAAGATAACCACCATCGAGTCGTAGCCGACGTTCTGGCCGATCGCCCGCATGAGCGCGTCGATGCTCGCGGCGTTGTGGGCGCCGTCCACCAGCACGCGCGGCTCGGTGCAGATCTGCTCCATGCGACCGGGCAACTTCACGTTGGCGAGTCCGGCAATGGCCCCCTCGTCATCAATGCGCATGCCCTTGGCCTTCAACTGGTCAAGAATGCCCATGGCCAGGCCGCAGTTGACGGCCTGGTGCTCGCCCAGCATGGGCACGGCCAGGTGTTCATAGTGGCTCGTGGCGGTGGAAATGCAGATCCGGGCCTGCGGACCGGCCACCCGCGACGATTCAAATCGATAGGTGTATTCAATGTCATCGCCCGAGAAGAACAGGGGCACCTTCGCCGCCTCCGCGGCCTTCTTGAGCGCCCGCTTCACTTCCTTGGGCTGCTGCGCGCTCACCACCGGCACGCCTTCCTTGAAGATGCCGGCCTTCTCCTCGGCAATCGCGGTCAGCGTGTTGCCGAGTTGGGCCATGTGATCGTAACTGATGCTGGTGATGCCGCAGACCTCGGGCTTGACGACGTTGGTTGAATCCAGCCGACCGCCCAGACCGGCCTCGATGACGGCGATGTCCACGCGCTGGTCAGCGAAATAGACAAACGCGGCGGCTGTCAGCGCCTCAAAATAAGTCGGCGCCTCCAGGTTGCCCTTCTGCACGGCCTCGGCCACCTTGCCGATGGCCTTGGCGAAGTCATGTTCCGAGATCAGCGTGCTGCCGATGGCGATTCGCTCCCGGATGTCCATCACATGCGGCGAGGTGTAGACCCCGACCTTGTGACCCGAGCCCTGCAGCATGCCGGCCAGCATCGCGACGGTCGAGCCCTTGCCCTTGGTGCCGGCGATGTGAACGCAACGGAATCGCTTCTCGGGTGACCCGAGTTCGGCGAGCATTTTCTGAATGCGATCGAGTTTGAAGGGGGGCTGTCGCCGCGCGTTGATCGGCCGTCGCTCGAAATTGGCGAGCGAGTTCACATAGTCCATCGCCGCGCGAAACGTGCGAATGGCCTTCTGCACCGGTTTGGTGGTCGCAACTGCCTTTTCCTTCGTCGCCCGGACAGGCGTCACCGGACGGCGGGCAGCGGGCTTACGGCGAACTGTAGCGGCTTTTCCCATAGGGGTAACATCTTATTCGATTGCGGCGTGCTGGTCAAGGTCCGAGGAATACAATTTCGGTGCCACCAACGCCCGGCACGATCCATAATATCTTGAATCACATAATCTTAGGGAAATTCGAGTGGCTCGACATCGCCCTAACAATTTCCGATCATCTATCTTGGGTTCACGACAATCGCCAGCACTCCAAAGGGGGCTTTCTACTAGTGGGCGCAACACGTTTCTGCCAAGTGCGCAACACGTTTTGCCACGAAAAAAACCCCAAATAGGTATAGCCCGGTCGGTGCCGAGCTTTTCAGACTGCCAAATTGTCACCATCGAACGCGATTCGAGTCGGCCTAGACCGATCCTCGATCGATGTTCGATGCCCCCTCGCATTCGCCCCCGGTGTCCGGGACAGGCGAAGCCTGATCCATCGTCGCCAGTTCGTGGGCCTGCGCATCCGGCGACAATCGCCGCGTCCGGCTCACAACCGCCTTCAAAAGCTCTATGACCGCGTTTGCGTCGCGTGTGCTGTCGACCCGCGTCATCCGCCGGCCGTCGACGTGCGTTCGCTCAGACAGCCAGGAATTGAGTCCTTCGGGCGTCCAGCCCAGGTCGATGCGCAATGCGTCGATCTTTCCCCGCTGTGCCGCCGTGGCGATCGCATACACGCCCTTGGGGCGACGCGGGCCGCGCGGACACTCGGACACCTTGGGATGCGCGTACTCCGTGCCGGCGTTCAATCGCTGCAGCAATTCGCGGGCCTGGTCAGCCGACAGGGCGGAAATCGACCCGGCCGGCGTCAGCGCCCGCAAGGTGTCGCGATCCAACCCCCGTGCCCGGCCGGCCGCGAACAGGGCGCGGCGCTGGCCAGGTGTCATCGGCCCGGTCATCACGGCAGATTGTGTTGCGCGGTCAGTCATCACTCGCCCAGCCTATTTCCTGCGCGGCGTCCAACTTGAAATCGCCGGCGGCCCTGGACGCCGCAGAGTCAGCCCGGCCGGCTCGCCGTCGGGCCAGAGAACGCCCACGTCCGCCGCCCGAATGGGCCGCGTGTCGCCATCCGCGATGCGCGACAACTGCAGCCTCAGAAAGTCGATGTCCGATTGAATCGCCCGAAGCAACGCGTCCGGCTCACGAATCGCCGGCAGCATCGGCAGCGCCATCGTGAAAGCGGCGAGCGCAGCCTCAACCGCCTCAGCCGCGAGCATTGGCCCGATCTCCGGATCGAATGCCGTTTCAACGACCAGGCCCGCGGCCAGCGTCAGGTGATAGACAATCTCGGGCGCGTCGGCGTCGGCGTCACCGCCCGCGCCCTCGGTAATCGATGCACCGAGCGCGTTGTCTGCGTGGCCTGCCAGCGCGTCGATCGCCTGAGCGGAGGGCAGACGGTCTTTGATCTCGCGAACTTGCGCCGCCACGTCATCCGCGAGATTGACCGCCCCCTGAATCGCCGATGCGTGGCCGGCCGGCAGATCGACCCATAGCGACAGGATCGGGAAAACGCGCCGAACCGCCCTGGCGGCGATCGCGACAACCGCATTGTGCGGCATACTCGCGAGATCGGCCCTGAGCGACGTCGCCGGCCCGGCCCTTTGAACGCCGGCCGGATCGTTGTTGTTGTGTGCAGTCGTCATGCCCTGTCCCTTTTCACGCCAACCGCAGGCGCTCACTTTGCGGCCGCGATTCGCTGGCCAGCGACACCCAGTGCTCCCAGGAGCGAATCGATCTTCGCAACAAGGGCCATCGCCCCATTGCCTTGCGCTTTCAGGCCTTCAACAAGCCCCTTCCATTCCGCACCGCCAGGGTTCGCGGCGTTGCGATTGGCGAATCGCTGCGCGTTGTCGTTACGCACTGCCAGATCGATCTGGCGAATTTTGGCGTCGGGTCCAGGGGCGGTATCGCTCCCATTCTTGGCCTCGCCGATCATCCGGCGCCTCGCCCCCGTTTCAAGCTCATTAAAGACACGCCTGCGCGTCGCCGGGTCGCTCAGGTCGCGTCCAGCTTCACGGAGTGACCGAAGACCCTGCATCGCCTCACGTCGCGCCGCCTCATTGATGCCGAACCCGCCGCGACTGATGATCCCCGACTGTCGTCTCGCAATGGCCTGCTCGCGCTCGAGCTGCGCCCGCCGCGCCTTGCTCATGGGGAGTCGGCTGGCCAGCGCCCCGACCTGTTTCGCGGCCGCGTCTTGCTTCGCATCGGTCAGGGCGAAGTCACCCATGAAGTCGCCAAGGGCCGCGCGAACACCTCCGAACCCGACCTTCGCGAATTGAGCATCGGCCAGGCCCCCGAACATGCCTTGAAGACCGCCGCCGCGGACAGCGCCGATCCCGGCCAATCCAGCCGCCTGCCCCGCGGCCAGCAACGGATTGAGTGCCAACCCGCGGCCCCGCGCTTGTGGCCCGCGATTCCCCATGTTCTTCAAACGGAGGCGAGCCTGCGCGGCCCTCGCCTCCGCGTCAGCCAAGTCCCCCAGGTCTTTTTGCAACCCCAGCGCTGTGTCGGCAAACCCCTTCAATGTGAACCCGAAATCGGCAAGTGCCAAAACCGGCCCGGACAGCTTTGCAATGAGCTTGAGCCCGCCGACACCGCCTTGCGCCAGGAGCGACTGTGGCGCTTTCCCAACCTTTCCGACGCCGAACATGTCGCCCGTCATCGACGATGCCCGTCTAAAAGCGGCCTGCTCTGCCCACTCCCTTCCGGTGTGTGCAGCCATAGCGCCCGCAGCGCGGCCCAGGCCATGCCCGGCAACGTGCGTTGCCACGTCACCCGCAATGACGCGCGGAAGCGCACCCGGTATCGCGCCAAGACCCGATCCGAGAATTCCCAATCGTGACGCGCCCGCCGGTTGCGATGTTGGCGCAGGTGACGCTGCACCGCCACCACCGCCCATGCCACCCCGTGCCCAACTCGGCAGAAGCCCCATGAAGACATTCGCGGCCTTGCTCAACTCGGTGACCGCCGCACCGCCCAGGCGAGCAAACGACGCCTTGCCTTCTTTCTCCCAGACGCCGAGCACGCGGACGCCTTCGGTCTCGGCGACGGTGAACACTTTTGACAACGCGCCGGACCCTTCGCCCAGGGCCGTAAACAGACTGCCGGCGATTCCATGCCCGATGTTCCGACCGATGTCGCCCAGGGCCGCACCCGCGACGCCGGCCAGGCCGCCCGACTTGCCGCCGGGTTTCCCAAAAATGACATCCGTCAGACTTCCGCCCTTGTCGAAGTGTCCGCCAAGGCCGCGCATCAGGTCGCGCGTCTGCGTCATGAACTTATTCAGGCTTTGCGATTTGATGACGGCCAGACTGAGTTTGTCCACCGCGTCGCCGATCTGGTTTTTCATGCCCTGCCAGACGAACACGGTCTCGCGGCCGGTGACACCGATCCGACCCATCTGCGCCGACATCTCGGCGATGGCTTGCCGGACCGTCTCGGCTTTTTGCGCCGCCGGCCCCAGGGCATCGAAGGCCCCTTGACCCTTCATCGAATCAAAGGTCCGCTTCACGCTGCCCATGCCGTCGACCAGGATGCCGAAGTCGTCCAGGAACAAAGTTGACCCGCGACTCAGGCCGGTGATGACCGTATCCAGCGCCTGCTTGGCCTCCTTGCCGGTCGAAATAGACTTTTTTCCAATGAATTCGATGGCCGTGGCGATGTCGTTGAACTTCATGCCCGAGCCCATCGCCCGATTGGCAATCGCCATCGCCTCAGACAGCTTCAACGTCCCGCTGGAAGCGGCAACGAGTTTCTTGGCCAGCATGTCCACGCCACCCGATCCGCGCGTCAACGAACGAAACGACTTGGAAATAACCTCCAACTCGCCGCCGCGATCGATCAGCCGGTCCATGCTGGCAATGACCGGTCGCAGGCCCAACTGGTAATCGCGCATGGCCCCCATCGCGCCGCGCGCAAAGCCGGTGACCGACGCCAGCGCGGACTTGAGTCCGTCCTGCGTCTTGTCCTTCGCCCCGATCTCGATTCCGAACTTCATGTCGGACATTGATTATTCCCTTCGCGGATCACCAGCGGACAGAAAGCGGATTACAGCAGCGCGCGGCTGCCTCTAAGATCATCCCTCTCCTCGGCAGTCATGCGCGGCAACAGATTCGCTTCCAGGCATTCGTCAACATACTGCGCAACATCGATTTCCTCTTGCAAGTCTCGGTCGCGACTCCAGCGATCCGCGAACATCCGGATCGTTTTTTCTCGCTCGTTGGAGCTCATGGGCGTGCCATCCGACGCATAGGTATATGCATTCGCGAGCTGGCACAGACCCGCGTCGCGCAGGCCACCATTGATGTACGCGGCGCGGCTGGTTATTTTCTTGAGTGCCGGGTGGCTGTCGAATTCTCTTGCGGCATTGGCGATGACCGATGCCCGCGACACGCCCCCTGGCCGATGATGCCGCGCACTGCAGGCCGCCCACTCCGTGACGTCGGGCAACGCCAAGCCCTGTTGTCGCAACGCATCAGCGCAATAGGCCGATCGACTGGTCAGCCCCTGCAGTGTTTTATGAGAATCCCACTCCCGGCCCGCCGAATTGATGATCGCCGCGCGACCTGAATCAGCGATCGGGACGCCGCCGAACACGCCGGCCGAATTCACGATCGGCTTTGCGTTTGAAATCATGGGGGCATTGGTCAGGGCGACGCTGTGCAACTGGATGGCCTGGCCCTTGCGGCAAACAAGGACCGGCGACAGATACCGATATTCCTTGCGCGCGACATAGGCCGCGCCCGTGTTGGTCCATTCGACATGTCCGACCAGGCCAACGTTTGGTTCAAAGTGAACCGAATTGATCCAGCCCATCGCGGGGGCCGCGCCATCCGGCCGGGCATACTGGCCCCCGAGCGTTTGGTGGTCCATGTCGATCACGACGTCGGTTCCCCGCTCCACCAGGTCCGCTTGAATCTGGCGGACTGAATCAGCATCCATCACAAAGTCGGTGCCGTCCCGGCGCTTCACCTGGCCGATCGGACACACCACGATTCGACCAGGTGCGGCCACGGCGTCCGCCGATCGCAAAGCCACCATCGAAATCCCGCCGTTCACCATCAATACGTCGCCGTCCATCACAATCCTCTTTTTCTTTTCCTGTCGCAATTCAGCGAGCAACCGCCTCGGGGTCAGCCCTCAATCAATCAATTCGACCGGGGGCCGGCCGGCCTCTCTGTCTGCAATGGCCTGTTCCAATCGCTCAATCTCGGCAAGTGCGTCCCCGAACAATTGATAGTCGGATGGCAGAGTCAAATTGAGCAACTTGCAGAGCCTTGCGCGCTCCACGTCCTGGCTCATCACGATCCGCTCGGCTGATTCCTTGCTGCCAAACGGGATGCCCCTCACGGGGGCCGGTTGCCTTGCTTTGTTTTTATACATGTCAAAATCTCCTTTTCCGTTTTACGCCGCCGCACCTGCGGCCAGCATTCCGCCGCCAGAGAAAATCAAAGGCTCGCGGGTCGCGCCAGGCCGGCGTCGATGCTCTTGCCGAGCTTTCTCTGCTCCGAAGCGAACGAATCGAAATCGGCGGACGCGGCCGCCATGGTCGCCCTTGCGCCCTCAATCTCGTCAGGCTCGGCCTGCGAGCCCGGCGCAACCAGACGGGCAACGTGCGCCCTGGCCGTCTCCCGCTTAACGAGCGACGCCAGGAACTGCGGATTGGCACACAGGGCGTCCAGCCTCGCGGCATCGGCGCAGGCCGTCCGCATGGCATTCGGGTCTTCGATGTCGTTGGCGGCATTGGCGTGCCGGCCAGCGCGATCCGCCTCCAGTCGCGCATCGCTCTCGCGGAATTCCAGCACCGCCATTGCGGCCGCGTGTCGGGCCAACTCCGATCGCCGCTCAGCGTCGACCGTGGTCCGCAACTCACGTGCCGCCGCCTCACTTCGCAAGGCCCGCCGGTGCAGGTGTTCGCGGAGGGCCTCGCACTCCCGAGCGTCTTCCATTGCTTGGAGCTTCTCCAGGCTGTCGAGTCGCGTCTGATGCGCACCTAGGCATTCTTTCGCCGCGACCACTGTCGCCTTCGCTTCAGAGAACGCCGCGTCATCGGCAGCGCTGGCCACCTGGTGGGCCTCAGCCGCAGCGAGCGCGTCGGCCGCGGCGCGGACATCCGCCTTGACGGCCTCGATCTGGTTTGTCAGGTTTTTTCCGCGTGCGGGTATCGATGCAGTGTTTACTTTCATGTCATTTGCCTCACTTATCCATTTGTCAATTTATGCCAGGGCCGCGAGACACCGCGCCCGAACGAATCCAAAAAAAGGGGGGCCGCCGGCGGCATCGCCACACCACTGCCGGCGGCCACGAAAGGAGTCGAAGAGCCGAAACAAGAAAGGCGCGGCCGGCAGCGCCGTTGCAAGAACGCCGCCGGCCAGCGCCCATGAGGCCAAAAAAAGCACCGCCGAGAATTGCGGCCCGGCGATGCTCCGAGGGCAGGTCTGGGCCGCATGAGTAACAGCCCCGACCAGCGAAAGGAGAATGAAAAGGACGGGCGCACGCGACGGAATCAGTGCCGCGCTCGCCCGTTCGATCGACGGCGACAGGCCGGCATCCCTGCCGATCTGCTGCTCTGTCCGCACCGCAGGGCTTTTCAGCACCGCCGGTGAACTCGCCGCCTCGATTTGTTGACAACTGTCCGTCATGGCATCCCTGCCTAGTACTTCATTCACGCCGACGCCGCCAACCGCGGCTGCACGGCCCGCGGCGAACGCTCAAGCTCGCCACGCCGGCCGCGCGTGGCCGCCGGCAGATACCGTTCCAAGGCGGTCGCGACTCGGGCCGCAACCGCCGCTCGATCTCCCGTCGAAAGCGGCTGCAGGGCCGCGTCGATGGCGACGCTGATTCGATCGAACGCCGCGTCCGGCGTGTTGCGTTCCTCCAGGCGAATCCAGAGCACGCCGTCGCAGGCTTCCAACTGGTAGCGCCCGGCAACCGTCTTCGGCTCCAGGCCGATCGAACGAATCGCCGTCCCCGTGCTGATACTGCAGCATCTCGAATCCCTGGTCTGCAGTGTCAATCCGTAGGTGTATGCCTCGCCGCGCGGTTTCGAGAATCCGATCGAACGCGCGGCCCGATCCAGCCGCACCACCACGCGATCGACCACGCCGATCGCGGCCAGCGACTCGCGGCGCATGGAGATCGCATCCTCACGCACCGACGCATCGCCGATGGCAAGCTGTCGCGTCGCTGGCACCCGTCGAAAAGCTCGCATCGCAACCGCTCCTCAGCCGGCCACCGCAACACGCGACGGCCCCTGGCCAACCAACTCCGTTTGAACCAACGCGCTTTCGTCCGGCCCCAGGAACAGCTCGAGCGCCGCGACCAGGTCCTTCACTGTGACGGTCGGTCCGGTCTTCGTGCGCCGGGCAATCTCGACAACACGCACCGCCAGCCGCAATCGGCCGTGATGATGCACGTTGGCCAGCCGCGTGATCCAGCCGATCGCGTCCGGCCGCACGATCCGCAACCGCTGATTCTTGATGACCTGCTCGATATCCTTCGTTGTATAAACCGAATTGGGAATCGCCTGGCCCTCGTCATCGCGCTGAAAGCAATGGGCTTCGAGCGACACGACGGGGTACAGCCGACTTGTGATTTGTGGCGACAACAGCGTGCGTTTGCCGCCCTTGGATTGAACGACCAGCCGGTAAAAGTCCTGGTCGCCGAACAAAATAACCGGGGTATTCCGCCGGCCGTCGCCGTCACTCTGATCGTGAATCGTGCGAAGCAACTCCAGGGCCGCCCGCGTCAATTTTTGGCATTCGTCGACGATGATGATGACGTTTCGATGCGTCTCCAGGTGGGCCACGATTTCGCGTTTCTTGTGGCGTCGGTGCGGCGTGTGCGTGCCGATCCGCAGGGCGTCATACAGGGCGTCGATGACGAAATTCTCGTCGCAATCCTTGTCGTCGCAGGTGATCAGCACGGCCCCGGCGTTGCGCTCTTGAATCCACTTCGCCGACACGGTCTTGCCGATCCCATGCTCGCCGGTGATGACCGCCATCGAATTGCAGGTGATGGCCTCGCTCGCGACGGCGTGGCAAACGTCCGACACGCTGATTTTCTGCCGCTCGCGGATGCTCGGCTCGGCGTCGCGCTGTTGCTCGGCGGCCAGGAATTGATCGATCTTCCGCAGGACGCCGTCGACGTCGCCGCCGTACTTACCGCGGACCGTCTCGGTCAGGACCGAGTTTGAAACGCCGATTCCTTCGGCCAGTTTTGACCAGGAAATCGACGCGCCGCCGACCTTGGTTCTTTCCTTGTAGGACGTCAATTCCCGCAACAGCGTGGCGCGCTGCGCGTCGGTAATGGGTTTGTCTTGATCCAGCATCCTTGCCTCAACTCTCGCATCCGTGCTGAGCCGTCTGAGCGCCTGACCGTCCTGGTCTCGCTCGCGATACTCAGTCATAGGTCTAACTCCGTTGTTCCTGCCAGGTCTCGAATGTCCAGCCGCCGCCGATCGCTCGGCGTGTCGGTCTCAATTTCCCGAGCGAAATCCAGTATGTTGAGCGGCGCCTCGTTCATGGCCCGCGCGGCATCGTTCAGCGCCCCGAGCTTCCGAAGCGCCTCGGCCCCGGCCGCACGCGCAACCTTTTGCACCGCCGGCACCAGGTCCGCCCGAACCAACTCGACGCGCTCGGCGGCCGGCCTGGCCGGCAAGGGCTCCGATGCCATGGACTTGGCCGCGGCCAGGCGATTCGCGTTGATCTGTTGCACCGGGGTTTTCATCAGATAGTCGCGCGACGGCGCATACTCCCTGACGATTTTCTTGCACCGCTTTTGATGGGCGATCCGCTCGCGGAATTCATCCGACGTCGCACCGATCGGCCTTGCCGCACGGGCAACGCAAAGCGGCGTCCCGTCTTTTTCACACAGGGTGATGCGATCGCGCTGGACCGGGTCCAGGGCAATCCAGACCTCGCGGCCCTGCAGCAGGAAAACGGCCTGGTCAATCGTCCCGTAGTTGACCCCTTCATGCCGCACGCCGTCACGCCCGACCTTGACCGGCCCGACATGGCGACATAACAACAATTCCAGCACGCCCGGCTCGGCGTAGCGTGGCGACGTGGTGTAGAACTCCGCGAAGGCCGCATTCGGAGACAGGCCTTCCATGCCGAGCCCGCGGCTCGGTTGGGAATGCCGCCCTTCCAGATAGCCCGTAAAGGCCTCGCGAACCGGGTCCAGCGTGGGCAAATCGCGAACGTGTTTCTTCGTCCAGCGCTCGGCATCCTCCGGCCGGCGGTCTGGTCGACCGCCCCAGAAGCTTGGCATGAACGCGGCGAAGTCCGCCGTCAAGGTTCGGAATTCGGACTCAACAGCCTTGGCCCACGGGTGGAACGGAATCGCATAATTAACGTCGATCGAAAGGCGTTCGATCGCCCCTTGAACGCGATCCCCGTCATACTCGTCCCAGCCCGCCCGGCGCTTGGGTGGGCCGCCGACGGCGCGGTAGTCGGTGCCATTGTCGATTGTCACGATCCGCGGAATTGTGCCCGTCATGGTGACAGCCATTTTGAATGACGACAAAATGGTATCACTATTGGCCCGCGGGCCGATGAACCATCCGACCATTTTCCGCGATCGAACGCATCGCCAGGCCGTCAACTTGAACCGGATGCGATATGGCCCGCGTTCGCCATCCGCGCGGCCCTGGAAATCGAACGTGTGTTCGTCGCCGACCAGCCATTCGCCTGCGGCCACGTCGCTCGGGTCTCTTGTAATTTTCGGAATGCACCGCGCCTCGAACAGCTTGGGGCCATTGCGCATGAGCACTTTCGCCGGCCCCGGCACGCCGACCTGATACTGCCGCTGAACCGTCCGCAGGGCCGGCCAGGTCCAGGCGTCATCGTTACCCAGCCGCTCGCGGATGATGTGGCCGCGGACCTGGGCATACGCGCGCGTCACGGTCACGGTCTGACCCGGAATCCGCATGATTTCCAGGAACATCGCCCAGGCGTGGGTGCCGATTCGGTTTTCGCCTTTGCGCCAGCCGGTCCGCTTGACCAGGCACGCGATGCCCTCGCGGCCATACAACTCCGTCCAGGCCCGCAGCGTGCGCGGCTTGAGCTTTTTGATCCCCGCCCTGGCGAGCGTGCCATCGGCCGCGAGTCGATTGATGAACCGCTGCCGACGCGCGTCTTCACTCCCTGAGACATCGTCCAGGGCAAGCCATCCGTGGATGATGTCGCGCTGCGCCATCGCCCGATTCAACGATCGTGCCGCGACGCCGGCCTTGCGTTGCTCTGCCAACTGGCGCAGGTCCCGCGCTTCGCGTGTCTCAAATCCGGCCAGGCGTGGGTCCGCCGCGCGGGAAATCAGCCATTCACCTTGAGCATTCTTGCGGGCCAGGCCGATCGCCTCATAGCTGTCGCTGCACACACGGCGCAGGTGCGCCGTGTCTCGCGACAACAGCGCCGCGGCGTCCGCGAGCGGAATGAACCCGGCGTCAGCCGCCGGTGCGATCGCCAGGGTTGTTTGCAGGGCCAACATCATGGCGCAGGGGCCTCCTGAGCCGACACCCCGAGCCGTGCCCGCGCCGCACCGACCACGTCCATCGGAAACAGGTCGCCCCGCGATCGCAGGTAATCCGCAATGGCCGTCGCCAGGGCCTCCGGGTCGATCGGCTTCAAGTCCACCTTGGACGCCAGAATCAAATGCCGCGCCCGCTGCAGCCGCGTGCGAATCGACCGGTCTGACAACGCAAAGCCGTGCAGGTCCATCGCGTGGTAGAGCTGTCGGCTGGAGAATCGCCCGGTCGCACCTGCGATGCACAGCATCCGCACCACCGCCACCGGCAGCGCAGCCAGGCAACTCCCATCGGGCGCAACCTGACCCTCGAAAAGCGACAACTCAGCCGGTTCGATGATCGGGCCGTCCAGCGTGTCTGCCACGGACTGCCAGAATGCGGCATGGCGTGCTTGGGGAATGCGGATCGCGACCAGGCGAACCAGCATGGCCGCCAGGGCCTGCGGCTGTGCGCCAATGGCCGGATCGTCGTCCATTCCGGCGCACGATCGGACCGCCGCGACCAGCCTCGCAAGCCGCGTCGAATCGACAACCGTCGAATCGAGTCCGAGCCGGGCGGCGACCTGGTCCGCAGTGAATCCACCGTAACCGGCACAGGCCACGACGTCCGCCTCAATGGCCCTCGGCAGCGCCACGCCGCTCGCAACGCGGGCCTTGCGCGCCCAGCCCGGCGGCGCGGCGTTCGGGACGAACCGGGGGGCGCGGCGGACGCGCTTGAATTGGCCTCGCGATCCGCGGGGTTTCACGTTTCGCCCCCGTTCCCGCGATCCGCCCGCGCCTGCGCGATAAGCCGCTCGCGTGCCGATGCGATGATGTCAGCCACGAAGGCCGGCGGATACACCGCAACGAGACGGTCGACAATCTCGCCGGCCAGCGCCGCCGCCCACACCTGCATTGCGCCCGGCCGGCGTTGCGCCGCTTGGCCATGATTCGCCAGCCTGAGCCGTCGCACGTGGTGGTAAAAACTGTGCCAGCCGATGCCGCGCTCGGCAAGCTGCAGCCTCGCAAATAGCTTGCCCGGCTTTTCGCCGGCGGCAACCGCCCCCGCAATCCCCTCCGTGATGTCCAGGGGCAAATCAGCCATCGCCGCCCGCAACGGGGGCCGGCCTCGCCGTTTTTTTGACTCTGTATTTTTCGCCATGATCATCCTCGCCAGGGTCGAATATTGCCCGGTGCCGGCTGATACCCTGGCGGGGCGATCAGCCGGACACCGAGCGGGATTCAGGCGGCTTTCCGCCGCCACGGGTTCGGGATACAGGCGCTCGCCCAGCCAGCGTCGGTCTGGTTTCCTGTGTCCCACTCACGGGCCGTGACTTACCGGCGCACGCCGTGGTCGGCCCGTGTGAAAACCAATCACGATTCGCGAACAAAGCCCGGACGATTCAGTGCGTCCGGTCGCTTGTTCATTACGGCGGCCTTCACCGCCTCCGACGTCGACAACCGATCGCGGCCCTCGCCCAGATCATCCCCTTGGTACCAAGCGGGCGCGCATCCCAGCATTGCGTTCGCCGTCCGGGCCAGGGACCGCGACCGTGCCAGCGCGTGCGCCGCAATGGCGTCCAGTGACGACGCCTCGCTTCGCAGTTCCTCCGGGTCGATACTCAGGAACGTCAAGACCATCACGGCCCCCGTCCCCAACTCAAGCTGGCCGCGGTCGCCTTTCAGACAAATTGCAAACGAGTCGGCGACGGTGTTGCGGGCGTGATGAATCACTGTGTCGATGTCCAAACCCAGCGCTTCCGCGACGACCTGGACCGACACCGCATTTTTTTTGCCCAGGTGCCCGTTCTCCAAGAGATAAGCCACGATCGCGAGCCCCCACGAATGGGCGTCTACTTCGCGTCGCAGCTTCCTCGCGGTCAAAATACTCACCTTGACGTCCGTCTTTTTCTGTTCTCTTGCCATCTGCCAGGGTTCCTTTCACTCAATAACCACGGGCCATGCGGCCCGAATTCACACTGCCAACACACATCGATCAAACCGGGCTCGACGCCTGCTCGCCTGCCAATTTCTCTTTGGACTTAGTAATTAGTGCGGCATTGGCGGCTCGCGTCTTTGGCCCTCCGCTCATTGCGGAAAAGATCATTTCGTCATCCTGCTCGACAAGGAGGCAGACGTTGCGGCCCGCCTCACCGCACTCTGGACATGCTCCAAAATGCTTATGGACATCGGGACCAGACCGCCATGTACGGACTTGAAACTCAAGTCCGCAATTCTTACATTTGAAATAACAACACCGATGCCCTTTGGGGTCGTCGATGTCGTTAAGGTCATCAGTAGAGAATTTCAGCTTTGAAGTCTTGACTGCCATTACCAGGGTCCTTTCAATACACCAACACTCACACCGGCCGCGCGGCCGGATTCATCACGATGCCAGGGCCGCCGGCGGCTGAGCCGCGGCGGCGTCATCGGTCTCGTCGGCTGCAATGTCTTCAATGGTGGTGCCCAGCGCCTTCGCGACCTTGCGGGCCACGCGCACGCCCACCGCCCGGCCGGCAAAACAATGGGAAATCGACGCTGGCGAGAGGCCGGCGGAAACAGCAAGCTCCCCCCGCAGCAACCCCTTCAGCATCGATAATCTCGACAACCGTAACGGATCGAGTCTCAATGCTTGCCTCAGGCGGGCCGACGCCATTGATCCACCTTGTTTTGACATCTCACAACCTCGCGACCAGACTGGAGGCTAAGCCTCGCGTCGTGTTCTAAGCACCCGATTACCAATTTATCGGCGTATTGCTGCCGAGTCAATAACAAATCGGGACGCAAAAAAGATTTTTTCGGCGGTAGTGTGCTAAGAAGTGCGAATCCGATACGATTGGGATAATGCTGACGCGGGAGAAGCTACTCAAGTTGCTTGAAACGAAGCGCATTTCCCGAACGGAAATCGCGGCCAGGGTTGGAATCGCCTACAGCACCTTCAGAACCTATCTCGACGAAGCGCCGCGCGTGCCGGCCGCCGATACCGGTGTTCTGATTGCAAGGGCGCTGGACGTCCCGAGTGATTGGCTATTTGACGACAGCCAGGACTGGCCACCACCCGAGCAATTCAATATTGGGCAAGTCCATGATGCGGTCCTAATAAACGAGTTGCTCGCCCGCCGAAATCGGTTAAAAAGGACGATCGACGACTGGGTCGCCAAGGTCGGCAGTCACTTAGGGATGTGGCCATCTGTTGAAAACATGCCCCACCCGGTTATGCAGGAAGTGATCGGGAAGATCATGGAAGGGGTCGCCTTAGCCTGCGACACATTGGATGAACTGGTCCGGGTCGACAACCGATTTTCACAGCTTGACCAGGCTGGCCCCGACGGCGTGACACGGAACCAAATTGCGACGCTGAAAGCTATTGCCGGCGATCATTTGGCCAAGTTGGAAAAGCAACACCCCGACGTCTACGAAAAGGTAAAGCAGTCGATGAAAAAGCTGGTCGATTGGTCGATGCAGGAGATCGCAGAGGGCCGCGATCCCGCTGATGGAACTCCGCCGCGTTGACACGGGTTGTCGGCATGGACGCCAACCGTTTTCTGGAGGGTTGAACCGTGCCAATTCTCGCCTCAGTTTTGGTGCTCTCGCTTGTTGTGGCGGCGATCTTTTACCGCGGCCCGGTGTTCAAGGCATTCGATGCGTTCGCCCGATTCCTGAGCGGCAAGCCACGTGTCCAGCCCGTGCGCCGCGTTCAGGTCGCCGGCCGTGACCACGTCTGCATCTTCAGTGACCGTTCCCTGTTCTGTGATTCATGCGGTCGCCTGGAAGCCGACCCGATGGCCAAACGATGACGGCCCGAGCCGCCCGGCGGCCTGGCTGCCATCGGCTCGCGAAGGTCCTTCGATCCGCGTTTGAACGGCCCACAAACGGCCGTCCAACGGTGCGATTGGAAGCCCCGGGCAACCTTGCCCCGATCATCGGCTCGCATCCCCGGCCATGATCCCGGCGACCCGAACCAGCGCCCAACCCGGCGGCCTGCCAAACTGGCCGAGATCGCGACCCGAAATATCCACAATAGCGCACGCCACCGCGCACGCGCACGCCTGCGAATCCCGCCCGATAATTCTGCCAAACACCCCGACGAATCGTCATAAGTCCAACATCGAACGGCCCTTGTGCATTCCAGCCCAGCCCCCCCCCCAGAACCCGCCCCCAGACCCCAAATTTCTGCCACGCCACGTAAAATAAGGACTTACGTTCATCCTGGCAGAATTATCAAAATCCGTCCGATCGTGGGCCAGCCGTTTTTTCAATTTTTTTGTAGGTATAGATAAAACCGAGACTTACGAATATGCAGTCACCCGCCCGGCAGGCCGTGGGAGGGGGTCAGGTTTTGGCAATTTTTTGTTGCGCCGGTCATCTACGGCACTATCATTCGGAATGTCATAGGGTTAGGCGACATCCCCACGTGTGACAACCTCGTCGTCCGATAACCAAATCGGCCTCGCTCCGCCTGTATGTGTCTACCGCTCAACCCACTCCGCGGTTCGTTTGATTTTCGAGGCTGGCGTGCCCCTAATCGGGATCGGGCCATGCCCCCATTGATTATGATTCGACCGTGCCTTCAGCGGCCGTCGCACCCCAACGGTTTGGATGCCTCATGTCTGATGAAACCCGACTGGTGGATATCTTTGCTGCGGCGAGACCCTATCGTGCTCGCATTGGCCGGAACCTGATGGGCGACCTGGCTGCCTTCATCCTCGATTCACGAAGCCGTCCTCAAATTCACGTCATCGCGGATCATCGGGTGTGGTCACTTCACGCAGCCGAGATTTCCAGGGCACTCAACAACGCGGGCGTGGCCTTCAATCTCTCCCCTGTCGCCGCGGGCGAATCGTCGAAAAGCCTTGACGGACTGGCCGCCATCCTGAACGACCTTTCTGCGGCCGGTCACGAACGAAGCGACCTTCTGGTCGCACTGGGCGGCGGCGTCACCACCGACCTCGCCGGGTTCGCCGCGGCGATCTGGCTGCGTGGCGTGCCCTGGATCTGCTGCCCCACCTCTCTGGAATGCGCCATCGACGCGGGCATCGGTGGCAAAACGGGCATCAACTTTGCGAAGGCGAAGAACCTGGTCGGCGCCTTTCATGCCCCAGTCGCGGTCTTCATCGATCTCGACCTGATGGCGACGCTTCCGGCACGGGACTACGTCGCGGCCCTGGCCGAATCGGTCAAGCACGGCATCGCCGTGCGTCCTGAGTTCATAACCTGGCAGACCGCAAACGCCCGCGCCATCCTCGAACGGAACCCAGCCGTGCTCGGCCGGTTAATCGAGACCAATGTCTCCATCAAGGCCGGCGTCGTCGCCGACGACGAGCGGGAGACATCTGCGACCAGCGTCGGGCGAGCGGTCCTGAATCTGGGGCACACGATCGGCCACGCGCTGGAGGCGCTGCCGGAGCAGGATCTGCGGCACGGCGAGGCCGTGGCGCTGGGTCTGCATGCGGCGCTGTCGATCGCCGAGAGCGAACTCGCCTTCCCCCCGGAGGCGCGCGCCGAATCCGTCCGATTGATGGACCGATTCACCCTGCCGCGTCACGCGCCGGTTCGATTCGACCCCGACGAGGTTCTGGGACGCATGCACCTCGACAAGAAATCCCGCGACGGACGCGTGCGATTCGTGCTGCCCCGCCGGCCGGGCGAACTGGTGTGGTGGTCCGCCGATAACATCGATCCCGTCAGGCGGGCACTGGCGGAAATCAATCCACCGGCGGCTTAGCGCCCCGGCGCTGCGGCCCTGCCCGACGCACGCCCAATCAACACCGCTGCCGATAATTCGCGACGTCTGTCGCGTTCAAGCATCGGCCGCTACAGCCCGCACCACCGACAGAACCGGCCCGCCGATCGTCATCCCCACGACAAAGTCTCGCCAGCCCGTCTTTATCGGGTTGGATCCGCCGGCCGCGCCCTGGCACGCAGGGTGTCCATTCAGCCGTCCAGTCGGATCGCATTCAACGGTGTCGGGGGGCACCGGCGCATGCGGCCGCCGCGAGTACCGGGCAGGCACTCGCTGGGACTTGAATTAGACGGAAAGGATGGACTCTATGACGCGAACGATTCTGAGCCTCGGCATGTGTGCGGCGGTCATCTCGGGAGCAGCCGCCTCGGCGCGGGCCGACAACATCGAATTTCTCGGCCACGGCCGCACCCAGTTGCTGAACATCCGCCACGACGGCGTTTCGTCCAACGAGTACCTGGGCGAGTTGCTGATCGAAGTCACCCAGGGCGGGGTGACCCGAAACGAGATCGCCTTCTGCGTCGATCTCGATAACGACGCGCTGTCGAAATGGACCGCCACCAAGCAGCCCACCTCGATCATCGACACCTGGGCGCCGTCCGGTGCGGGCAAGAAAATCGCCTTCCTCTTCGACGCCTTCGCCGCTTCGGCCAACACCAACACCAAGGCCGCCGCGCTGCAGGCCGCCATCTGGGAATTGCTCGATGACTCAGGCGGCACGCTCGACGTGCGCAGCGGCGACTTCCGCCTCATCGGAACAAACAGCACCACCAACGCCGTCGCCGCGCAGGCCACCAACTACCTCGCCGCCCTGCCGGCCGACCTCAGCGGCTACGTGCCGTCCAGTTACATCATCTACAGCGACGCGTCGCCACGAAGCCAGCACATGATCGTGCCCGAACCGGGTTCGCTGCTCCTGCTGGCCCTGGCCATCCCCGCGATCGCCCGCCGACGCCGTTCGATCGCCTGACCAAGCCTCGTCGGCTGATCTCGATTCACATCAAAAAAAAAAGCGCCCGATTCGGCGATCCGCCGATTCGGGCGCTTCTCGTTTGTCATTCGTTGTCGCGTGGCGAATCCGGTCCCACTGTGCCAGAACATCCCGGACATCAGGCCGGTCAGTTCAATGGGCGCGGCGGGCGAATCCGGTCTGGATCACAGGCGCGTCTTGACGTTGAGCCGCCGTCCCTTGGCGCGTTTGCGGGCAATCATTTTGCGGCCGCCCACAGTGCGCATCCGTGCGCGAAATCCCTGCTTGCGATAGCGTTTGCGTCGGCTGAGTCGATGGGGGTAATGCACGGCTGAAACCTCGGCAGTGTGTTACTCGCCGCCATTGGCGAGCCGGGCAATGTAGCATGGCCCCTGGCCGGTTGCAAGCGGATATATCCGACCCATATTATCCTGTTATCCCCACCCAACCACGCCCCGGAGGGGTGCCCGCCGGATGGGCGGAAATTGCTGTTGTCGAATGCCGCAAACCTCGGATAGACTCCCCAGAATCGAGTACCGGACATGACGGCGGGCCGCAAAGCACGGCCGCCCCCACGATAATCGGAGCGAATGACCATGCAGGACTACGAGTTGCTGAAGAAACTGGTGGAGGGCGTCGCTGACGACGTTGCAAAGGCGGAAGGCGGCAACAAGGCCGCCGGAACCCGCGTTCGCAAGGCCATGCAGGACATCAAGAACGCCGCCCAGACCGTTCGCAAGAAGATTCTGGAAGTTCGGTCTTCGGACAATCCCGCCGCACCCTCTTGATTCTCAGTCCGGCCGTGAATCCAGAATCGCATTCGGCGATGCGCCGTGAACGGTGTCAACGCACAAACAACAGCCGTTCTACGGAGAGACCATGCCACCGCCAGCGGTCCTGGACGTCGTCACCCTGGATTCCTCCGCGTTGATCCACACGCCGGAGGAGATTTACGCGCGCCTGCCGCAGGCCCATGAGTTTCGGCAGTTGCACGGCATTCTCCACCTCGATCTCGAAGGCGGCACCATCGCCGCGTTTCGAAACGTCACCGCCGATGAATGGTGGTGCCGCGGACACCTGCCGGGCAAACCGATCTTCCCCGGCATTCTCATGATGGAAACCGCCGCTCAGGTCGCCGCGTTCTTGCGTGCGATGTTGGCGCCTGATGAAACTCAGTTCATGGGTTTCGGGGGCGTCGATGGCGCGAAGTTCCGCATGGCCGTGGTGCCGCCCGCACAGATCATCATGACCGGGAAAGTCGTCGAACAGCGCAGCCGGCGATTCGTCGTGGACACCCAGGCCTACGTCGGCGGCACACTTGCCTTCGAAGGCCGAATCACCGGCATGCCGGTCAGGGCCTGACCTGATCCTCGACACCCGCCCAATTCACCGAAGCCAATAAAGAATCGCGGCCGTCAGCCCAGCCAGCCCGCCAAGCACGATCCACGTCCTCCACGGCGACGCCGCCACCGCTCCGTCCGTAATATCCGACGCCAGCACCACGGTGACATCCTCGCGCACCGGCGAGAGCGAGTGCAGCAGATCCGCCGCCAGCATCTTGGCCGACTTGTAGCGATCGGCCGGATTCGCTTGCAGACATTGAGCGACAATCTCACGCAGCCGCGGCGGCCAGGCCTGCGGCAACTGCGACGCCGTGATGCTGGGCGCCGCAGCCTGCACGCGGACCAGGCCGCTGCGCGTCTCGGCCTGCACCAGCCGCTTTCCGGTCAACGCAAAATGAATGACCAGGCCCAGCGCATAAATGTCGCTCGCCGGGCCCACCGGCTCGCCCCGCGCCGCCTCGGGCGACAACCAGCCCGGCGTGCCGACCGGTCGACCGGAGGCCTCTTTGATCCGGTCAATTCCCTCGACGTCGGCCAGACCGAAGTCGGTGACTTTCACGAAGCCGGCGCGATCGATCATGATGTTGCTGGGCTTCACGTCGCGGTGAACGATGCCCATCGCATGACCGGCATCCAATGCGCGGGCCGCGTGTGCGATGATGTAGCCAACCTGCCGCGCCGGCAGCGGCCCATGCCGCTCGACGAGGCCGGCCAGCGTCACGCCGTGCACCCGCTCCATCGCAAAGTAGTGAATGCCCGCTTCGTGGCCCACATCATAGACGGTCGTCGCATTGGGGTGCTGAAGCCGCGCGGCCACGCGGGCCTCCTGCAGAAACAACTTCAGGCCCAGCGGTTCATGACCCGATTCGACCCGCTTGGGCAGAATCTTGAGCGCCACCTCGCGCTGCAACTCCCGATCCCGCGCCTCGTACACATAACCCATCGCCCCTTCACCCAGGACCGAGCGAATGTCGTATCGCCCCAGCGGCTTATCGATCCACTGACTCGGCGGAGGCCGGTGATGCCGGTCGGTCTGCGTGACCAGGTGGGCGACCGTCGAGGCGTGGTCGTGCTCGGCCAGCAGGGTCGAACCAAGCCGCATCCAATCGGCGGTGACGTCCTCCAGCGACGCGGCGACATCCCGCGCGGCCGCCGGCTCGTATCGCCAGACATGGTCGCAATGCCGGCAGCGAACGCGGCGCCCGGGGATGGCCCGGTGGGTGCGATACCGCGCCCGGCAGTGCGGACAGGTCAACTCGACGTCGGGCCGCGCGGGCGGCGTCGGTGGATTCGGCGGAATGGAATCGGATTTGGCGTCCAACCAGCATCACCCCTTGCGCGTCATTCGCCCCTATCGTACCGTGATGCGTCGGCATGGCGAGCCTCGCGGCGACGCCGTGTTCAAGGCCGGCGTCGAGAATGGGCAATATGGCGACACCTGTCAACAGTGATTGGATTGAATCGTGCCGCGCGGCCGCGCTGGCGTATCTTCGCGACATCCTGCGCGAGCGCGCCCCGGACGCGCTGGCATCACACCGCGCCTTCGAATCTTCGCCGCTCGAGGGCGAGGGTCCCACGGTCCTCTTTGAGTTCACACTGCCCTCACCCGCGGGCATTCCGGATCGCTTCTTCGTTGCAGCGGGCCAGACCGAATCGAACTACTACCCTGCATTGGACCTGTCGTTCGAAGACGCCTTCGCCCTGCACCTCGGCACGCGATTCATGCTGGTGTTACAGGTGGGCGTGGCGTCGGAGGCGGTGCGGTCTGGCATCGATCTCGCCAAACGCGTGCGCGAACTGGTCGATTCCGTGGGCCCCGGTGAATCGATCAGCGAGTTAGAACTGGCCGCGGCGTTCGATGTGGAGGGCCAGTGTCATGCCGTCGCCCGCTGCCGCATCGGCCCACAGGCGGCATACGCCTTCATCGGCGACGCGCCGCCGGGATTCTCGACCGCGGTTCACCATCCCCCGCAGGTGGCCTATCGCATTCACCTGGGTCGCGCGCTGCTTGCCGAAGCCGAACAACGCGGCGCGACCGACGACGTGGATGAGCCAGACCCGGAGACATGACGCGCGGCTTGCCCCCGTAACGCGAACGAGGCCGGCTGTCGCGCGGACAGCCGGCCTCGAAAATTGTTCATCGTATTAAAGAGGGCACGAGACGGACTCTGCGTCCCGTCACCCTTGGGGTTGGCAAAGCAGGTCAGATGCCGCCGCCGCCACCGCCGCCGATTCCGCCGCCAATGCCGCCACCGCCGCCACCCTGCTGCTGCGTCGGCTGAACCACGCCGGTCCCGTTGTCAAAAAAGCCGGGAATGCCTGGCTGAACGCTTCCGTTGCCGCAGCCTCCGGGAACCGTACAGGCCGGGTCGGCAGCAAAATCAGGCAGGTCGAGGTAGGGGAAGATCAGGTTGGCCCAGTCGCCAGCCGTGCAGCCCGCGAGAATGGTGCCGCAAGGCGTCAGCGAAAGCAGCGTGTTGGTGCAGCCGCTGTTGGCGTACATCGTTCCACCGGCGACCACGGCACTCAACATGGCCACGCGCCGCATCCGCAACATCCATCGTGAAGTTCGCATGATTCTCTTCCTTAACCTTGGCCAAGCGAGGCCCATTCACCGAAATCCGTTTGTGCCATTTCAGGCGGAAACTTCTCCGCCGATCTGTTCAACTTTATTTTATGTGGCCTACGGGCAATCGACCAGGAGATTATCCGCCGGGTTCAGCGGGTCGCCGCAGGGCGCGATCGGTCCCAGCGTGCAGTCAGGGCCCAGCAACGAGCAAAAGTCGATGATGCTGGAAGCGATGGTCAGCGAGGTGGCCACGCAACTGCCAATGGACTGAAACGCAATGCCGACTCCGGCACACATGGCCAAAAACGCGGCCTTCCGCACTCTTCGCTTCATTGTCTTGATCTCCTCCCCGACGCCCCCAGGCAGGTCTGGTTTGGGGCGCGATTGTGGGGCATGCAGTCGCCGGTCTTTGAGCCGACAACCGGTTTATCCTACCGGCAAACCGAGTGTCTTTCAAGCCCGGACGCGAATTCGCGGGCCACTTGAAAGGGCAATTGGCGCTCTCCTTTCGTCCTTATCGGAACCGCTGAGAGCCAAACTGGTGAAGCGGTTCGCCCCACATCCGGACCATGAGATTTCGACGCCGGCACGTCGCCATTAAGATCCCTGAACCCCAACATATGATTCCGCCTGATCAGAGGCCCTCCTTAGTTTGGAACCGCGTTCCTTGCCCGCTACACTGGGGAATTTGACGTAACCGTTGGTTCAGTTCGGTCATACTTCCCACGGGGGCGCTCCGTTTTTGGAGCGGTTCACTCACATGCCCTATGTCCGCTGCAGTCAATCCGGATTCATGCGTCGAATGTCCCCCGGCGCCGCCGCCGTGATCGGACTTGTGCTGACGGTCGCCGCGGGGAACTTCATCGGCCAACCCGATTGGACGGCCAGCGCCGCGACGACCACGTTGCCGGTCGAGCGAATCGAGACCGCCGCACGACACGCGGATCTGACCCGCCGAATCGCATCGCTGGCGCAAAAATACCCGCGTCGCGTCAAGTCTGACTCGATCGGGAAATCCGCCCGCGGCCGCGACATCCCGGTGATCCACCTCCGGGGCAACGGCGGCCATCGCGGCGCGCTGCTCGTGGTCGCCGGATTGTCGGCCACCCGCGTCACCGCGACAGATATCGCTCTGGCCCTCGCCGAGCGCTGGGCCGATCCGGCCCCCACGAGCCAACCATCATCAGCGCCCGCCACTCAACCGGCCTCCCAGCCCGCGCACATCCTGGATGTCTGCGATGTCTATATTCTGCCGCGACTGAACGTCGATGGCGCCGAGCGCTTCCTGTCGCAACCCCGCGACGCCAACGACCTCAGCGATGAGCCCGTGGACGATGACCGTGACCGCGTCCCGGACGACGACGGCCCCGACGACCTCAACGGCGACGGGTACATCACGTTGATGCGCGTCGTCGACCCCGAGGCCACGCACATGGCCGACGACAAGGACGCGCGGCTCATCCGGCCGGCCGATCGCGCCGCGGCCGAGCGCCCCGTCTACAAGATTTATACGGAGAGCCTGGACACCGACGGCGACGGCGAATACGCCGAGGATGGCCCCGGCGGCGTCGATCTCGATCGCAATTTCCCGCACGGATACAAGCCGCACGCACCGGGCACCGGTCGCTATCCGCTCAGCGCGCCGGAATGCAGGGCCCTGGCCGAATACGTCATCGCCCATCCCGAGATATTGGCGGTTGTCGTGCTGGACCGCGGCGACAACCTCGCGGGCGGCTCACCGGGCGGCGAAGTCGTGCCCGAGGACGAGGGCATCTGGAAGCGCATCGGTGAACGATACAAGGCCCTGGTCGCGCTGAGCGATGTGTCGCGCGGCACAACCGACGGTTCATTTGCGGCTTGGGCCTATCGCCAGCGCGGACTGCCCGCCGTGGCCAGCGCCCTGTGGCAGATGCCGAAGGACGAGCCGGCCTCTCAGCCGACGACGGCCCCAACAACCACACAGACCTCGTCGCAGCCCGCCTCCGCCCCGGCTGATGAAACCGGCGGCGGCGGTTCAGAGGCCAAGCCGGACAGCGGCGCAACCGCCGGCCCTCCGCCCAGTCAAGACGCCCCGCGAATGGAGCGCCGCGGCCGGCCCGACGGTCCTGCCGGTGGCCGCGGACCCGGCGGCGGTCGATTCGGACGCGGCGGTCGCGGCGGCGGACGACCCGGTGGTGGTGGACCCGGTGGACCGGGGCGCGCCGGCGGCGAGCCCGGCGCACAAGCGACAGCGCCCGGCGGATCCGGCGACATCGACAAGGATCGCCGCTGGCTGCAATATTTCGACAAAAATCCGAATACGCCGGGCTTCGTCAACTGGACGCCGTACAAGCATCCGACCCTCGGCGATGTCGAGATCGGCGGCTTCATCGCCGGCGCGCGCGAGAACGCGCCCGCCGACGCGCTGCCGGGGCTGGTCGACCGGCAGATCCAGTTCTGCTCCGAACTGGCGGTCCTGCTGCCCAGGCCGCGCGTGGCCGGCGTGAAGGTGACCGAGAAAGCGACGGGGGTCTATGAACTGGAACTCTCGATGATCAACGACGCCTACCTGCCGACGGCCCTGGCCATGGCCCGCAGCGCCGGACGGGCCATGCCGTTTGTCCTGCGGCCCGAGTTGCCGCCCGAGGCCATCCTCGCCGGACGCCGCGTCGAGAAAATTCCGCATCTCGACGGACAGGGCGGCACCGCCAAGGTGCGCTGGCTGATTCGCGGAGAGCCCGGCGCAACGATCACCATCAACGTCTTCAACAAGCAGTTCAAGATGGACAACGTCACGGTCGACCTGGTGCCGACCCCAACCACGACGCAGGCGACGCCATGACAAAATTCCGCACGCTGACGCTAGTTTCCGCCCTCGTCGGCATGTTGTCGACATTCCTGCCGGCCCGCGCCGAGGACTTTCACCCCAGCCGCGTGTCCATTCCATTCGATCATCTTTACGACTTCGACGAGATGACCAAGGCCCTGCGCGATCTCACCAACGCCTATCCCGAACTGCTCACCATGCAGTCCATCGGCAGGAGTTTCGAGGGGCGCGACCTCTGGCTCATCACCCTCAACAACCCGAAGACCGGCCCCGACACCGCCAAGCCCGCGATGTATATCGACGGCAATATTCATGGCAACGAGGTCCAGGCCGCCGAGGTGCCGCTGTATTTGTTGTGGTACCTGACCCGCTCCTACGGCAAGGTCGAGTCGCTCACGAAACTGATGGATGACTACGTCTTTTACGTTATCCCGATGGTCAATCCCGACGGCCGCGCCGAATGGTTTGCCAATCCCAACACGCCCGACTCCGCCCGTACCGGCATGAAGCCCACCGACAACGACAACGATGGCCAGTTCGACGAGGACGGTCCCGACGATCTCGACGGCGATGGACAGATCCTCCAGATGCGCCGGCGCAACCCCAATGGCCGATGGAAGGACAATCCGCAGGACGCCCGGCTCATGGTGCCCTGCAAACCGGGCGAACCGGGTCAATACGATCGTCTCGGTCTCGAGGGCATCGACAATGACGGCGACGGCCTGGTCAACGAGGACGGTCGCGGCGGGTACGACCTCAACCGCAACTGGCCGACCGACTGGCAGCCCGAGCACATCCAGTTCGGTGCGAGCGAGTTTCCCCTGTCGCACCCCGAGTCCCGCGCAGTCGCGACGTTTATCGAAAAACACCCCAACATCGCCGCAGCCCAGGCCTTTCACAACGCCGGCGGCATGATCCTGCGCGGACCCGGCGCCGAGTACACGCCCGAATACCCCCGACCCGACGTTGCCGTGTACGACCATCTCGGGCAGAAGGGCCAGGAGATGTTGCCTTTCTACCGCTACATGATTTCGTGGAAGGACCTCTACACGGTTCACGGCGGATTCATCGAATGGACCTACGAGGGCCTCGGCATCTTCAGTTTCACCAACGAACTCTGGACCGGCGACCAGATGTTCAACAAGAAGAGCGAGTCCGGCTTCTTCGGGCGCAGCGAAGACATGATCAAGTTTGACGACCTGCTGCTCTTCGGCCAGACCTTCAAGCCCTGGAAGCCGTTCAAGCATCCGGTCTATGGCGATGTCGAGATCGGCGGCTTCGTGAAGTTCAGCACGCGCGTGCCGCCGGGCTTCATGCTGGCGGAACTGTGCCACCGCAACGCGGCCTTCTGCATCTTTCATGCCCAGGCCATGCCGGTGCTGGCCTTCACCAAGACCGATGTCATCAACCGCGGGGCCGATCTCTGGCAGGTCACCGTCGAGGTCCGCAACAACAAGATCATCCCCACGGTTGCAGCACACGCCGCGATGCACGGCGTGGGCGGACGCGACTACATCGAGATCAAACCGACGACCGCAGCCGCAACCACGCAAGTCGCGTCGGCCACGTCCGTGCGGGAGCGGGATGGCGTGAGGGCAACACAGCCGGCTGACTCAACAGCGGCTCCCTCGAGGGAGAGGGCCGGAGTGAAGGTGATCGCCGGCGGCCCGTTGGCCGACGCGTTTCACGCACCCTTCGTGCCGGTCGAGCATCAACCGCACCGCCTGTGGGTCGACTACGGCGTCGGCGGCGAACAGACCCGGCTGTTCCGCTGGATCGTCTCGGGCAGCGGCAGCGTGGAAGTCACCTATCACTCTGATAAAGCGAAGTCCATTTCGACTGTCATCGAATTGAAAACTCCATAGGTTGATTGATGTGTGTGTGGAACCGGCCAATGGCCGGTTCGCCGCCGAGTGGATCGGCAATCTCGCCCTGACCATTCGAATATGCTCTCCCGATGCAAACCTTCCAGATCGCCGGCTTGTCGATCACCCTCGCCGACGCTGAGTCCGCGCTGACGAAGCTCGATTCCCTCTACGCCGATCTCGATCGCCGTCTGAACACCTATTCCGCCGACGCGGGCAACACCGTCCTCTGCCGCGCCGGTTGCAGCCATTGCTGCAAGAGCGGCGGCTTCTTCGCCGTAACGCTCGTCGAGGCCCTGCGTCTCCATCGCGCCGTCGCCGCCCTGCCGCGGCTGCACCGCGATGTGGCAACCGCCAACGCCCGCGAACTGCTCCAGCGACAATCGACTCTTTTCTCCGGCGTGCCCGGCCCGCCTGACCAGCCCGGCCGACGCGATGAGCCGACCTTCTCGGCCCGCGTCTCCGCCGTCACCCGCACCCACCCCGCGTGCCCGCTGCTGGCGGGCGACCTGTGTGGCATTTACGCCGATCGCCCCTTCCTCTGCCGGGCCTACGGCTACGCGACCGACGCCTACGCCGTGGCATCGGACAAGACGCTTGTCTTCCGCAGCCTGTGCGTGCTGTACGAGGGCGTGCAATTGCACGACTACGTGCGCGCCAGCGACCTGCGGCATGCGCTGACAGCGCTCTCGCACGCTCTGTCCGGCAACCGCAACCCCGGCCGCTTCACCCTGCCGGAGGCGATACTGGCAATCGAGACGTGAACAGTCGGCGACGCACGACTGCACAGAGGGGCGCCCAGTGCTGCTGACAATAAGATAAAATGACGAAATACGGCAAGAAAAATATTGACCGAACCGGGGCAGCCCGGTAGCGTATCACCGCAGTCCGAAAAGCGCGGCGACCGTTGGATGTTTCGGGGTGTCGGTCGCCGGGCGGATCAATTCAGAGGAGCGCGCGAGGTGTTGGGATTGTCGCGAACTGGTCGGGTGGCCTGGGCGGAGAGGGTGCGCGCCGGTCGGGAGTCGAAAGCCGCACGCACGCATGCATGCTCGGTGGGAACGCGATCGGC
>Ga0268299_1001554_pt1 | contig 38370 bp, 25 predicted proteins | sample NOBtaG_FD_193484 | JGI IMG/M metagenome (GOLD analysis project Ga0268299, IMG submission 193484) | Activated sludge microbial communities from bioreactor in Nijmegen, Gelderland, Netherland - NOB reactor | ecosystem: Engineered > Bioreactor > Aerobic > Activated sludge | place: Netherlands... | reverse complement strand
TTATTACTCCGGCCACTAAATGTTGAACATTATCAACTGGCGGCATATTGCACGTCCTTTGCGAGGAAATACCGCTTGACGAGGGTTGGCAGGCGTTTGGTCTGTTGTAGATAGTCAGTGACATTGAGGATCAGTTCTTGCTGGGTCGCCGCTCGCTGTCGGCCGACGGCGTTGGATTTCACGTCGTTGTTGAGGTATTCGTCGGGATTGAGTTCGGGACTGTATCCCGGCATAAGGAACATGCGAATGCGATGTGCGTTGGCGTCGAGCCAGTTGCGCGCCTTGACCGACAGATGCACCGGATGCCGATCCAAGATCAAAAACACCTTGCGGCGGCGCTGCCGCAGCAGCTTGCGGCAGAAGCGAATGAACACATCGGCCGTGAATCGCTCCTTGAACAGCATGAAGCTCAGATGCCCACGGTTTGTCACACTTGACATCATGTTGCAGCCGAAGCGCTTGCCCGTGCCCGGAATCACCGGCGTCTCGCCGCGCCGGCCGTAGCTGGTGCCTGTCTGATGATCGCTGCGCACGCCCATCTGATCCCCCCAGTGAATCTCGGCGTTTTCCCGCTTCGCGCGGCGTCGAATCTCCGGATATTCCTTCTGCTTCCATCGTCGCACGGCCTCCGGATCCTGCTCGTAGGCCCGTCGCATCGGCTTCTGCGGCGTCAGGTTCCATCGCTTCAGATAGCGTCCGGCCGTTCGTACGGAGATCGTCAGTCCGCACCGCTGCTGAATCAGATCGCGCACCGCCTCGCGCGTCCAGAGTGCGAAAGGCAGTTTGAGTTGATCCGGCGTGCGGTCGATGATGAGTCGCACAATCGTCGCCGACTGATGGCCCGCCAGCCGCGACTCCTTCGGCCGACCGCGGCGTCCGGACTTGAGGGCACGCAGCCCGCCGTCGTCAACCCTGCCGATCCATGTATCGATTGAGGTACGCGAAACGCCGAATGTCCTGGCGGCGACACTCTTGCGCATTCCACCGCGCAAAGCAGCGATGACATCACGCCGCGTTTGCTCCTGGGCAACAGGGGAAAGCAGTCGATGGTCGTTTGATCGCATGCATACAGTATATCACAGATCTGAAATATGTCCAATATTTAATGACCGGATTAGTACGTCGAATGTCTCCGTTGGACTGCTTGGGGCTCCATCGACGATTACGACGAGCGCCTCCAGTGCGAGCAACACCGGCGACACCGGCGGCGGTCAGGCGCACAGCATTCTTGACCCCTACGTTGCGATTCCCTTCATCATTTTTGCGGGCTGAGCGGCCGGGACGCGGGCCCGACCCGCAACCCCGTGCGGCATTGCACCATAAGTGATTGCAAAATAACCGGTTACGAGAGTCGCGGCCAGGCGTGAACAGACCCCCGATCGACAAAAAAAATGTCTGACAAAATCGGTTCAAGTCAACTGCTTACTTAACTGCGACCCGGCCCAATCCGAATAACAACAAGACAAGCCCCGACGAATGTTCGCGGGGTACATCGTTTATCTCGCAGAGGATTTCTCACAATGGGCTTCAACTTTAACACCAACAACAACTGGAACAACAACGGCTTCAACGGCAGCAACAAGGTCGGCTTCACCAAGACGATCAAGACCACGCAGGCGATGTTCAACCGCTTCAAGCGCCGGTTCAACGCCACCACCAACACCACCGAGAAGCGCTTCCTCAAGACCGAGTGCACCCGGATCGTCAACGAACTCAAGCAGTTCGCCAAGACCTGGACCAACTGCGGCTACGGCAACTGCAACTGGATCACGCGCGGCTTCACGACGACCACCTTCACCAACGTCAAGACCGGCGCCCGCAAGACCCGCGGCAGCAAGAAGGCCTACGGCAAGACCACGTCGCGCGCGACCGGCCGAACCCCCGGCAACCGCCCGACCGGCAGCCGCAAGACGGTTTCGGCCCGCCGCACGAGCTACGTCGCCTGGTAAGCAGGTTGACTGATTGAGAATTCGCCCCGCGGCCGGTCGGCAGCCAAGTTGAACGCCGGCTACGGGACACAAGACAGGGTCGGCGCTCGTACGACGGTGGAATCCGGACGAGCGACCGACCCTCGCCTTTTTTACCGCCGAACCGACCGTTCAGAAGAGCAAATGCGCTGTCGCACCGCCGGCTGCGCGCAGCATCAAACCAGTTGGGGTGATTTCAGACTTTTGACTTCCGACTGATATGGACCTGCTGCCGGAAGTCGTTCGCCTTTTTGTCAGTTGTTGTTGAATCGACTGGAGTTATTCCCGGAGCCGCCGCCGAAGCCTCCGGACGATCCGCCAAAGCCACCCGAGGAGCCTCCAAACCCGCCCGATGACCCGCCAAAGCCGCCGCCGCCGCCGGAACCCCCGAAGCCGGAGGATCCGCCTCCCGAGTTTCCAAACCCACTGTTGGACCGGCGATTGCCCGAACTACCAAAGTTCCCCTGTCCCGAGCCGCGGCTGTTCGAGTTGTTTCCGCGGGTGCCGCGCGTGCCGGAGGCAACACCCGACACATCGCCTGTGGCGCCGCCACGACCGCCGCCGCGATTGGTCGACGCCCGGTTGGTGCGGCCCGACGTTGACGCCGAGGATTGACCCGATGATGAGCGCCCCCCACCGGAACCGCTTCGAGTGGACTTGCTGACGGGACCGCCGCTGACCCGATCCGGCGTATCGTTGAGCCTCGCGATGATCTCGCCATCGCGCACGCGGGTCAGCGCCGGAAACTCGCTGGTGTTCGCATCGAGGAACTCCGATCGATACATGCGCTTCGCGGTCGGATCGCGCATGGCCGCCAGGTAGCGCTTCTCGAAGCGCATTCGCTCCTTCAGGATTGCGGGCAATTCGTCGCCCTGTCCGCCGAGCGATTGTGGCAGCGTCTCCTGATAAGCGGTGTACCATGCATCCACCGCGGCGCGGAAGCCATCCGGATTGTGCTCGAAGTACCATTGTTCGACCACGGCGCCGGCTAATTCCGGATATTTGTCTGAATGAACCAGGGTGAAGTACACCTCGTCATGGCCGGGCAGACCGGTGACCGGCGGCGCGGCCGAGGGCGAGAATCCAAAGCCGCTCGCTGCATTGCCGGGATCGACGGGCAGCGGCTTGACAGAGTGTTGCGTGATGCCGGCGACCCAATCGAGTTTATCGTCGCGATTCGCACGGACCGCGGCATCGGGATGGTCGACCAGTGCGACGGTGTCGGGCCCGATCGGCTGCAGTGCGGTCTGTGATGCGGTGAAATCCGCCGACGCGCTTCTGAGTTGGTCGATCAGGATTGGCTTGGCCGTCGCCCGTTTTCGCCATGAGTCGACAAGACCGCGCGTCGCGGTCGCGCGAACTTCGGACTCGCGATCGAGTATGGCTCGAACGGTCGGCATCTGGTCGCCGACACACTGTCCCATCAGGGTGACAACGGGCAGCCTATCGACAAGCATCTGAATCAATTCGGGTCGGGCCGACACCACGCGCGCGGCCACAACGGCATCTGCGCCGTACGGCGTCGCAACTGAATCCACCGTGGCGCCACCAGCGGTCCGCGCCTCGTTGAGTTTGACGATCAATTCCGGGCGGGTCGAAAGTGTCAGCACGGCATCGCGTACGTCTTTCGGGTAGCCGGCCAGTGCCTCAAACGACGTGCGGGCGGCGAGACGAGCGGCATCAAAACCAGCGTCGGTGCGTGCACGCAACTGGTCCATGTACTGGCCGAATGAGGCCGTGCTGCCGGCGAGCACGAACACGGGCACGAAGAACCGGAGTTGACTCAGCGACATGGAAATCCACCTTTCGGATCGTGGCGCGGCCATTGCACACCCCGTAACACGCGGGCACGCTTTCATCGACACCGCATTAAGTGCGGCTGGACCCGGAAGACCGGTGCCAGAATCGGACCCCGCGCATCCAGCATTCTGAGCGCGGCGCGCCGTCGCCACAACACCCTAGATTATAACGCGCTGATCCCTTCCGGATGCGATTCGTTTCAGCATCCCGCGGGTGGATAATCCAACCGCTGAATTATGTTAACGTCATGCGCTGTAATAATTTACGTCGCACATCCGGTCGGCTGCGACCCCCTCATGCCATGGGTTGCGAGTTACACGCGCTTCACGCGCTGCACCGGCTCGTCGGCGACCTCCGGTGCCGGCTCCTGGCGTTGCTCCCGAGGGGCCAAGCGACTGCGGGGTGAACCCGCCGGCTGCTGATAGGATGTTCCGGGATGGGCCCTCGGCGACCGCACGATGGGTTCGAGCGGGCGATCCACGCGCGGCGCTTGGCTGAGCGGCGGCGGAATGGGAGCGCGGTAAGCTGCGGCCGATTGCGTCACGCGAGCCAGGTCCAACAACTTGGGAATGAAATAACTTCGGGGGTTTAAGCGCGCCGCTCGGGCGAGCGGAAGGTATGCGGCACCCGGGTTCCCGCTGAAGAACGTCACGTACCCGAGCAGGCTGTGACCGGCTACGTTGTTGGGGTTGGTGACCGTGAACCGCTGAAGGTTCGCGACATGCCGATCGAATTCTCCCGGCTGACCATATTCCTCGCGGATGTCATAGGTCTTGTGGGCCAGACCGGGCGACAACTCGAAGGCCCGGGCGATGTGAACCATCGCATCGTCATATTGACCGAGTGCAAAAAGGGCATGACCGGCGTGGAGCCTCGCCCCCGCGCTGGCCTGGTTCTTCTCGGCCGCGCCGATGAGATTGATGGCGGCGCGGTCGTAGCGGCCGTTGTAAAACGCTTCCAGACCGTCGTCAAACATCTGGGCATATTGATTCAGAAGCCGGCCGGCGCGCTGCTGCGCAAGATGCCAGAGGTAGTCATGCCGGGCGTCGTAACGGCCCTGGCTGTAGGCATCGCCCAGGTCCGCCCCACCGATGCAACCGTCCTGGGGATATGCATAATACCCCTGATATTGTTGATTGGGACGCATCTCGTCGCGCTGCCCGAGGGCGCGCTGCCGGAAGGAATCGCCGGATCGATATTGACCATAGTCAGGATACAATCGCTGGGCTGGGCTCCAGCCGTCGGGGGAATTCGGATCGGGCGTGACATAGCGGCCGTCCGGCGTGCGGTACGGCGGACCACCGATGGGATCGAATTCCTCAGAAAGCGGCAAGAGCGGGCCGGGCGACTCAGCCTGACCGCGGCGCAGGGCGTCGTTCATGGCCGCGCCGGGTCCTTTTGAAGCGGGCGGGCCGGCTTGCTGGCCAACAACGTGGGAGGTTGAGAGCAGCGCGAATCCGACGCAGGCAGCGCCAAACTGGGCGACACGTGCCATGGCTGGCCTCCGCAGGCGACCGGGCGCGAAGAAAGGGGGCATGGACAATCGTCCAATCGGGTGCCGGTCGCACCACCGCATCATATCTAGACCCAGAGCGTCTGGCGAGGTTTGTTTTTCTTATGAGGCTGAGAGCCCATCGACCCACGTCGCCATGCAAGAGCCGTGCCATTGAAGACGTGTGAATTGTGGATTTCGAGGGCTGCTGAGCCACAACGAAAAAAATGTGTGACGCCGCCTCAAATTTCGTTTGAAATCCCCATCGACGACGATAAGTTAGTGGCGACTAACATGTCCGGTCAACTTTCGAGACCGTGGCTGCCGGTCGTCGCGTTTGTGCCTAACCCTTGATTTCGTTGGAGTTGTGCCCAGGGTCGAATGTCCGCTGCGAAGACATGTCGCGTCCGATATCCGTGGTCGGCGGACCGCAAGCTAGTGTCTCCTAACGTGAGGTGAATTGTTATGGTCGCTCCCATCTCGTCGAACGAAACGAAAAAATCGTCCATGTCACTGCCGCTTCTGAATGACACCATCGCGGCGACCCTTGCCGCCGAACGCGAACGCATGATGCGAGAAGAGGGGATCACCGTCGGGCCCGTTAAGCACTTCAAGCGCCCCGTCGAACGGGAATTCACCAAGTCTGAGCGCGGCCAGGTCACCATCTGGATTGGCGGCCTGACTTTGCGCCACGACGAATTGATCAAGGCGGGCCTGGAGGGGCTGGGCTACAAGATCGGCCTGATCCCGATGCCCGTGAAGGCCGACTTTCAGGCCGGCAAGGAGTTTGGCAACAACGGCCAATGCAACCCGACCTACTTCACGGTCGGATCTGTCGTGAATCACCTCAAACGTCTGCGCGACGATCAGGGCATCCCGACCGAGGAGATCCTCGCCAACCACTTATTCGTGACCGCCGGCGCGTGCGGACCGTGCCGCTTCGGCATGTATGAGGCCGAGTATCGCCTCGCACTGCGCAACAGCGGGTTCGACGGCTTCCGGGTCCTGCTGTTCCAACAGGCCGGCGGCCTGGATCAGGCGGCGGTCGAGGCCGGCCTGGACATGAATCTGAATTTCTTCCTCTCGCTGCTCAACGCGGTCTTCATGGGCGATGTGCTGAACGAAGTCGCTTACCAGATTCGCCCCTACGAACTTGAGCCGGGCAAGACCAATCAGATTTTCAACAAGTGTCTTCAGATCTGCCAGGACGCCCTGAGGCAGAAGGATTACGACCAGGTCAACGGCGGCGTGCTGGCCTCGCTTCTCGCCAGGATCGCGCCGGTCAGCGGCCCGAAGGACGCGGCCAAGTTCCTCGATCAACTCAAGGGAACCTACTATGCCGATGTCTTCGACAAATGTCGCCAGATCATTGAAGAAGAGATCGAGGTCGACTTCACCCGGCCCAAGCCGATCGTGAAGGTGACCGGCGAGTTCTGGGCCCAGACCACCGAAGGTGACGGCAACTTCCGAATGTTCCCCTTCCTGGAGGAGCAGGGCGCCGAAGTGCTGGTCGAGCCGGTGGCAACGTGGATCTGCTACATGCTGCACCAGGCGGGCCTGTTCGCCGACGATCGCAAGGGCCTGAAGGCCGACGGCAGCGAAATCCCCCTCTGGAACGTGAAAGAGCGGCTCGCGGCGGAGATGGACTACCGCAAGAAGAAGTTCACCTTCAACCTGGCAGAGAAGATCATCATCCACGAATACAACAAACTGCGCAAGGGCATCGGCGGCACGGTGCACGAACTGGCCCCGCAGATGGAACTGACCCGCTCGGGCCATCCGTACTACAACAGCCGGGCCGGCGGCGGCGAAGGCCACTTGGAAGTCGCCAAAAATATTTATTACAGTGCGAAGAGCATGGCGCACATGGTGCTCTCGCTCAAGCCGTTCGGATGCATGCCCAGCACCCAGAGCGACGGCGCTCAGGCCGCGGTCACCAGCCACTACAAGGACATGATCTACATCCCGATTGAGACCTCCGGTGAAGGCGATATTAACGCGCACAGCCGCGTGCAGATGGCGCTGGGCGAGGCCAAGGTCAAGTGCAAGGAAGAGTTCAAGGCGGCGGTCGAGAAGACCGGCTATTCGCTTGAGCAGATTCGCGAGTATGTCATGCAGCCGGAGAACCGCGACCTGCGCCGGCCGCTGCAACACATCTCGCACCGCGATGGCGTGGTGAGCAAGGCCGCGAACTTCGTGCTGGATGTCGCCGAGAAGATGAAAGCCGCCGGCGTCCCGACCAGCAGCAAGCGCGAGATGGCGATGGTTTAGTGCAGTGTCGCCAAGGTGAGGGTGACGCACGCGGAGATGTCTCCAGACCTCGATGAATCGCCGGAAACCAGGGACTCGCGATCAATGCAGGCAACGATTTGCAAATGAGCAAACGGCACATTTGGACATTCACGCAAGTTCGACACCCTCACCCCGACCCTCTCCCTCAAAGGAGAGGGAGTTGCAGCGCCGCGCTCATGGTTCTCCTGGCATCGCTCATCCTCCCCGGTTGCGAGTCCTGCCCGCCGTCCATGATGGTGACCCTCGGCAACGGTTCGCAGGTCAGTGCCGATGCCGGGTCCGGTTCGGCCTCCTACGCCAATTCGACATGGGCCTTTTATGCCGATGTTCTGGCCGAGGCCACCGGCTTTCTGGGAATACCCATCGTCGGCGTGCCGATTCCGACCGACGCGAACCTGCTGTTTCGCGGCCAGTTCGGCGTCAACGGCGAATTGACCCGCGTTTTCGATAACCGGGTCCTGGCGCCCGACACAATCGGGAATGAACTTTTTCTCGACGGCCTGCTGCGCAGCGCGGTGATGCCCAATCTCGGGTATCTCGCAAAAAGTTACGGCGCGGCCAATGGCAATGCGGTCGGCTCGGCGGGCTGCGGGCTTCTGTACTTCGGGCCGTTTCCCGTCGCTCATTCGACATTGGAATTCTCCGGCACAACGACGGAATTGCTCGGATTGCTCAGTCGATCAGAGGGCACGTTGACGATGTCGGTCGAAATAAATCCGCTGGCGGCGCTGTTCGCCCCACCGGAGTTCAAGTCACAGACTGTGGTTATTCCGGGATTCGCGATTCGGGAGTAACAGGTTTCCGCGCGACCAATGACAGGTTGATCAGGGACGCGATCCCCAAAATCGATGGACCAGCAAACATGAACAAACCCATTCACCACGAAGCGGATCACGGCACGACACCCGGCGGCTCCTGCGGCACCAAGCCCGAGGGGAAGTCCTCCGGCGGCTCCTGCGGATCGGGCGGAAGTTGCGGCTCCAAGAGCGGCGAACCCAAGGACATCCAGCAGGGATTCGTGCAACTCAACATCGGGCTGGTCAAGGCTGAGAAGACCAAGCCGCACGTTGAGGACCTGCCGTTCGCCGGTACCGAGAAATATCCGCAGGGTCTCTTCATCGGACTCGACGTCGGCAGCACGACGGTGAAGTTCGTCGTGGTGAATCCCGTCACCGACGAGATCCTCATGAAGGACTACCAGCGGCACGACACCAAGCAGCCGGAAAAGTGCATCGAAATGCTGAAGGCCGTGAAGGAGCAGTTCCCCGATGTGCCGCGAAACGCCTTCCGCGTCTTCATGACCGGCAGCGGCGGATCGTCGGTCGGCCGTCGCATCGGCGCGCGATTTGTGCAGGAAGTCAACGCGGTCAGCCTTTCGGTGGAAAAGCAGTATCCGCAGGTGCAGAGCGTCGTCGAACTCGGCGGACAGGACGCCAAGATCATCATCTTCAAGACCGACGAGGAGACCGGCAAGAAGAAGAAGGTCCCCTCGATGAATGACAAGTGCGCCGGCGGCACCGGCGCGGTCATCGACAAGATCAATGCGAAGCTGAAAATACCCTCGTCTGAATTGTGCAACATGGGCTACACGGGTCTCAAATTGCACCCGGTGGCCGGCAAGTGCGGCGTCTTCGCCGAGACCGACATCAACGGCCTGCAGAAGCAGGGCGTGCCGCCGGACGAACTGATGGCATCGCTCTTCGAGAGCATCATCCAGCAGAACCTCGCCGTGCTCACCCGCGGACACACCCTGCGGCCGGTTGTGCTGCTGCTGGGCGGGCCTAATTGCTACATCAAGGGCATGATGGACTGCTGGCGGCACAACATCCCCATCGTCTGGCGCGAGCGCAAAGTGGAGGTGCCCGATCTGCCGATCGAGGAACTCATCATCGTGCCGGACAACGCGCAATATTTCGCGGCGCTGGGCGCGGTGGAGTTCGCCAAGATTGAATGCGAAGACCAGCCGAACCAGGGCGTCTTCCGCGGGCTTGAGGAGTTGGAGTGGTACATCACCGTCGGACGCATCGAGGAGAAAAAGTCGGCCGGCGGCAAGGGGCTTTGGAACGACAAGGCCGATCTGGAGGCCTTCAAGGCAAAGTACCGCAAGCCCTCCTGGACCGCGAAGAAGTTCGAGCCGGGCACCAAGGTGCAGGCATTCGTCGGCATTGACGGCGGCAGCACCAGCACCAAGGGCGTGCTGATGGACATGGAGAAGAACGTCATCGCCAAGGCGTATCAACTGTCCAAGGGCAACCCCATCGAAGACACGATGGACATCTTCGGCCAGTTGGAAAAGCAGATGCTCGACCAGGGCTGCACGCTGGAGATTCTCGGGGTCGGCACGACGGGATACGCCAAGGATATTCTGAAGGACGTGGTCGGCGCGGACGTGGCGCTGGTTGAAACCGTCGCGCACACCCAGGCGGGCCTGCATTACTACCCCGATACCGACGTCATCATCGACGTCGGCGGCCAGGACATCAAACTCATCATCCTTAAGAACGGCCAGGTCAAGGACTTCAAACTCAACACGCAGTGCTCGGCCGGCAACGGTTACTTCCTGCAGAGCACGGCCCAGGGCTTTGGCTTCCCGGTTGAAGAGTTCGCCGACATCGCCTTTTCCGCTGAGGCCATGCCGAGTTTCGGCTACGGCTGCGCGGTCTTCATGCAGAGCGACATCGTCGACTTCCAGCGCCAGGGCTGGGCGCCGAACGAGATCATGGCCGGATTGTGCGACGTGCTGCCCAAGAACATCTGGCTGTATGTGTCACAGATTCCCAACCTGTCGAAACTGGGAACGAAGTTCGTGCTGCAAGGCGGCACACAGCACAACCTCGCCGCGGTCAAGACGCAAGTCGATTTCATCACCAGCCGCTTCAAGGGCATGGCCGTGCAGCCCGAAGTCGTGGTGCACAAATTCTGCGGCGAGGCCGGCGCGATCGGCTCGGCCGTCGAGGCGCACCGGCAGTATGTCGAGAATGACCTGAAGACGACCTTCATCGGTCTCGATCGCGTCGCGAAGATTCAGTACCGCACGACGCGCAGCGAAGCCACCCGGTGCTACTTTTGCAAGAACAAGTGCCTGCGCACTTTCATCGACGTCAAGAAGGGCGGCGAAGTCGCCAAGCCCGAGAGCAACGTGCTGATGAGCCTCAACGTGATCGGGACACCCACAGCCCCCCCCGCCGCCGAGAAGCCAAAGAAGGCCAAGTCCAAGGTGGCGCTTGAGGCGGATGAACACCGGCTCATCATCGCAACCTGCGAAAAAGGCACGGTCGAAGACGTCAGCGAGATGCGCGACATCAAGGCCGGACTCGACGCGATGAAGAAGGCCAATCCCAACTTCGCCGAGATCCTCGCACGCGAGGCCTTCGCCCCCACCAAGGTCGCCAACATCTCCGACCCGATTCCAACCGGCGACAAGGGTCTCTTTGGCCTGCCGCTTATGGGCAAGAAGAAGGCAGCCCTCGAACGCCGCATCGAGTTAATGAAGAACCGCGAGAACGTCCGCATCGGCCTGGTGCGCGCGCTGAACATGTACTCCATGGGCCCGTGGTTCATGGCCTACTTCCAGTCGCTCGGCATCCGTGCCGCGAACCTGGTCTGGAGCGACTACACCGGCGAGGAGATGTACAAGGAAGGCGCCAAGCGCGGGGCGATCGACCCGTGTTTCCCGAGCAAGATCGGCATTCCGCACGTTCACAACCTGCTCTACCACAAGATCGGCGACGGCCAGAAACTCGACTACATCTTCTTCCCGATGATCGACTGCCTGCCGTCGTTCCTCGAACACGTGCTCGATCAACGGGCCTGCCCCACCGTCTCGGCCACGCCCGAGGCCGTGAAGGCCGCGTTCACCAAGGAGTCAAACGTCTTCGCCGACTTCGGCGTCCAGTATCTCGATACCTTCGTCAACTTCAGCGAACCGGGCCTGCTCGCCCGGCAGATGTTCAACGAGTTTTCAGACAAGTTGGGCCTGTCGGAAGAGGAGAACCTGCGGGCCTGCCGCGTCGCCTGGGACTACTACGACTCGTTCTATGCGGAGCATCGCCGGGAGGCCCGCAAACTGCTCGATCGCCTGGAAGCCAACAACGAGATCGGCGTCGTGCTGCTGACCCGGCCGTACCACCACGACCCCGGCGTCTGCCACGAGATTCCCGACGAGTTCCAGAAGATCGGCATCCCGGTCCTCACCATGGACGTCCTGCCGCACGATCCGGACATGCTGGAACGGCTCTTCGGCGAGGAAGTGCGCCGCGGCGATTTCAAGAGCACCCTGTCCATTGAAGACGCATGGAAAAATGCGTACAGCGAAAACACCAATCGCAAGGTCTGGGCCGCCAAGTTCGCGGCCCGACATCCGAATCTCGTCGCGCTGGAACTCTCCAGTTTCAAGTGCGGCCACGATGCGCCGATCTACTCGGTCATCGAGGAGGTCATCGAGAACAGCGGCACGCCCTACTTCTGCTTCAAGGACATCGACGAAAACAAGCCGACCGGTTCGATCAGGATTCGCATCGAGACCATCGGCTACTTCCTGACCCGGCACCGTGAGAAACTGGTGCGGCGCAACAAGAAACTGGCGGCGATCGAGGCGCGGCTCGCCGAGATGGAACGGTCCCTTCGCAACGGCAACGGCCATGCGGTCGCGAGCAACGGTGTCGAACTTGCGGCGACGGTGGGTGTGTAACACCGTTGGCGTCACAGATATGCGTGGCTGCGCGGCTAGCGCCTTCTTGCGCGCCGTTGCGGCCCCGCCCGGGCGCTGAATGCACATGGACCCAGATGCCGCGCGTCGAGAAATTCAGGAATTACGGGCAGTCGTCAACGCAATGCGCCTGCAGATCGGGCAGGTCACGGCGCGATTGTCGGCACTCGACGATTCTCTTCGACCCGGCGCGAACGCGGCCGCCCGACCGGAGATCCGCGATACGCTGAGCCAGTTCGCCGCGCCTGCGACGGCGGCCGGCTCACCCGTCGATTCCCAACTGCATGCGGCCACCGGCCCGCCGCCGATTGTCGTGGACATGCCGCACCCGACCGGGTTTCAAGCGCGGTCATCGCGCGGCGAATCCGCCGAAGTCACGGAGATGCGACTCGGAGCCACGTGGTTCAACCGCATCGGCGCGGTGATCCTGTTGCTGGCCGTCGTCTTTTTCGTCAAGTACTCGTTCGACCAGGGCTGGCTCGGTCCGCTGACGCGTGTCCTGATGGGCGCGGCGACGGGGTCGCTGCTGATCGCCGGCGGCGAGTTCGCACTCGCCCGGAGTCTGCGGCAATTCGCCGTGGGGCTGATCGGCGCGGGCGTGGCCATGCTGTATGTCGCGGCCTACTCCGCGCACGCATTCTACGGCCTGATTGAGACAAACACCGCATTTATGCTGTACTGCGGCATCACCCTGGCGGGCTCCCTGCTCGCGGTGCATGGCCGCATTCAGGCGGTCGCCATCCTCGCGCTCATCGGCGCATTCCTCACGCCGCCGGCCCTCAGCACCGGACGCAACGCCCAGGTGGAGTTGCTCACCTATCTGCTCATCGTCGACGCCGGGTTTCTCATCGTCGGTGCCTTCCGCCGATGGGACGCCCTGCGCCCGCTGTGCTGGATCGGCACCGCCGTCATGTTCCTCGGCTGGGGGTTCTCATTTTATGAAGCATCCGCCCTGTGGACGACGCTGGGTTTTGTTGGCGCATTCTATGCCCTGTTCCATGGCGAGGCCCTCGCCGCGGCCCGGCTGAACTGGGGCATGCAGCGACTCCTCCTGCCGGCCATCGTGCACTTCAACAACATCGCGTTCTTTTCAGCGGTCTATTTTCTGGCGGATGCAACGCAACACAAGTGGATGGGCCTGTTCTGCGTGATAACCGGCCTGATCCAATGGGCCCTTGCATGGCTCATTCGCCGGCCCGACGGCACGTCGATGCGGACGCAAACCAGCCTCGCCATCGACGGCGCGTTCATCCTGGCCCTCGCCGCGCCGATTCAGTTTGACCATGCCACCGTGGCGCTTGCCTGGGGCGTGCAGTCTGTCGCCTGTCTGTTCTTTGCGCGCCAACTACCGGACATTTGGCTGCGCGTGAAGGGCCTCGGCGTGCTTGTGGCGGCGATTCTCCATCTGATTCTGGTGGATATCGACGATCGCGTCCTGACCCGGTTTCTCGTTGAATCCGCCGGGGGACTGTGGCACATCAACTATCTCATCCTCTGCTTTATCGCAGTTGCCACTTGCGCGTTTGCCGGCGCAGCGCTGCTCCGCTGGCAGCGTGATGCGCAGGCGGAGGACGCCAGGCTCTCGGTTGCGATTTCCTGCATTGGCGTGGCATTGCTGCTCGGAATTGCCGCCCTCCAGTACGACCGGTACATCGCCACGTTCTGCTGGCTGACGGTCCTTCTCCTGGTGACCGGCATCGGACGTGTACTTCCGGCCGCCCGGCTCATGGCAGTCGGCATCGTGTTCGCCACGACCGCGAAGTACTTCGTATGGGACCTGGTCAAGGCAACGGAGCGATCGTGGGCCGATCTCGACGGCGTGGTGATGAACCGCGCCGTGATGTGCGGCGTGGCACTGGCGGCCGCACTGGTGCTGGCCCGTCACGCCGTCGGGCCGCTGGAGATTGCCGCACTACCGACAGCGTGGCGTGCCTGGGCACGGCCGGCGCTGGCGGTCCTCGCGGTTCTCACCCTCGTTGCCGCGGGGACGTTTGAGATTGTTCGCGTGTTCAAATTCGAATCGATCGGCCGTGAAGCGGTCAACCCCCGGTTCGCAAGGGAACTGTGGTTGTCTGTATTCTGGAGTGTGACAGCCATCGGTTCGCTGACCATCGGCATGGCGGGCAATCTGCGGGAACTTCGTTACCTCGCGGTGGGAATATTCGCGGTGACCGTCATAAAGGTGGTTCTTGTCGATATGTCGTACCTTGGCATGATCTATCGGGTCGTCTCATTCGGCGTGCTCGGCCTGCTGCTGCTACTGGCATCGCTGTTCTACCAGAAACGGTGGTCACGGCTGCACCGCGAGCCGGGCGCGCATTGAGCCGGCGGGCTTCGATGGTTCTTGCAGAGCGTGCGTCAACGAATTCTGAATCCCAGCACCACCGGCACGCTTCCCGGCAGGATCGTCGGCGGCGGGATCACCGTTGCGGCGAATTCCAGTCCGTTGGCGTCGCCCTCGGGCGCTCGGGTCTGCACCGTGACGCCGCCGGGGTAGGCGGCCTCCTGCAGGCCCATCCAGGTATAGATCTGTGTCTGGATGGTCGGGCCGGCCTGATCGGCCGGCAGATTCGTCCAGCCGTCCTTCGCGGACAGCAACAGGCCGGCCAGCCGGGTGGCAAATAGTTGATAAGGCAGGCTGATTTCAAGGATGCCGCCCTCCTCCCAGCGCGTGGGCCGGGCCAGGGTGATGCCGTTCCAGAAGACCGCCTCGGCCTCGCCCTTCACGCCGACGACCGCATTGACGCCGACGCCGCCCAATTCCTGAATCTTGGGCAGTTGCATCAGCGTGTCAGTCGGGCCGAACGCCTTCTGACCCGGCCCGTCGTCGTCGATGGCGGTGAATCCCGGCACGCGTCCATTGTTGATGCCGGTGATCGTGGTCGGCCAGCCGGTGGCGGCCACGCTTCGTGCGACCACGGCGGCGGCCGACACAACGCCGCTGGCCCAGATCAACTCGTGAACGCCGGCGGCGGGTTCGTGGAACTGATAGGTCTGCGGCTTGCCCGGGTCCCGCTTTGACGGCCTGCGCAGAAGGCCCTGGCCAAACACGACACCCGTCGAGCGGGCATAGAGTTGATCGCGAAGGGTCTTGAGTTTGGCGAATTGCCATTGATCCATGACATTGTTGAGGGCGGGCAGCGTGGGGATCTGCCAGGCGAATTTGGCGCCGAAATAGCCGGGAGCCGCGCCGACGAGGGCCACGGCGGGAATGCTGGCGGCGTGCTGGCAGATTTCATCCAGCGTCTCGATGTCAGCGGCGGTGCTGCCGATGCCGTAGTCGAATGCGATCAGATCAGGCGCGACGGCCCCTTGTTCGAAGACCGGCTCGACGACCTGCGTTCGCAGCCGTTCGAGCAGTTCGGCCCGCCGGGCGTGCATGAGCGACAGGGCGATGCCTTTTCGGAACTCAATATGCCGCACGAGAAAGGCGGCGCTGCGCCAGGCGGTCTCGACAGCCATGACCTGCGGGGAATGCAGCACGGCCACGAGCCATGCATCCAGACGGCGATCGATTTCCGTCAGGGTGACGCGCAGCGCGGTCGATTCCGCCGCGGAAATGCCGCCGGCTGCCGCCGCTGAAACAACGGCCGACAGCGGCGAGCGTGGCTTGGCTGCCCCGGATGCGTCCGACGCGCCGCCGCCCAGATCGATGCTGCCCAGCAGATCATCCACCGCGCCGGCCGGCGGCGGCGGCGACGAAGCGGCTGGGGCCGCCGACGCCTGCAGCGACTTGCCCAGCCAGGCCAGCGCCGGATGCTGTGCCGCCATTTTGTCGACAGTTGACGCCAAGTCAGCCGGCGTCGACTTGCCGGCGAGACGCGAAGCGACGGCCTCGCGCGCCGCGAGCAGCGGTTGGGTCGCGGGAATCAGGCTGAGGATCGCCTCCGGCTCGAATGCCTTGAGCGAATCGAAGCGAAGATCGAGCGCGGCCTGGGGGGCCTTGGGATCCTGCGGATCGGCGAGGGTCAACCCCACGCGCGGGCCGCAAGCCGCCATCACCGCGTCGAACGAATCGGCCGACACATCGACCGGCCGCGCGGGCAGGTCGCCCTTCAATTCAGCAAAGTCCGACCCTGCAAAATCGGAAACGAGGAGGATGCGATACTTCGGCACGTCCGGCCGTTCGCCCTCGCCCATGTCCGGCGCAAGTTCCGCGCCCATGTCGTCGATCTCGACGCTGAAGCCATCGGTCATGATGCAATCACTCCCAGTCAGAGATGGGCTGTCCTCAGCCGGCCTGCGTCAACAGCACCGTTCCCGTGACAACAGGGCCCCGATTCGATCAGGTCGGCCGATTGGCAGGACCACGCTCGATTGGCGGTCATGTTTGCTCGACGCCCGACTTGGCGTTCGGCATGGCCGGCAGAGGCCGCCGCCGTGCCACCCAATCGATTCCGGCAGGGTGAAGATCCGCTTTGCCCCACCGGTCCGTTCACGCGTTGCGCCGCCTACCGCTTTATCTGCTTGCTGCGCCGCACCCAATCATCGATTTCCTTCTTCATGGCATACTCGGGCGTTTCGGTGCCGTTGCCCAGGATCGATGCGTCGACGATCCGTGAGGCGACGCGCGCCTCCGGCCCGGCGCCGAGTCCGGCCGCGGCGAACCGCTCGTCCACATCAAACCCGGCCATGCGGGCCGTCTCGTCGATCTTCTCAAGGATCGCGCCGACCTGGGTCGACTTGTACTTGAGGTTGAGAATGAGAAAGTCCTTGATCTTGGCTTCTACGACGGAATTCATACTGTGTCTCCCAAAAAGTTAGACGTACGCGAGGCAGTCTCAAGCCCGATCTGATGCGCGCCCACTGTAACGGAGGCCAATTTGCACAGGGCGATGGCGGCCTTATTTCTTTAGTTCCTCGATCAACCTCCCCAATTCAGACTTGCGGTCGCGGTTTATGATGACCGAGTCAATTTCGCCGCGAATTTCCCGTTCCGCAGCCGGCTGGCGGCAATCGCGGGCGATGAACTTCCCAAAGCGGGCCGTCAAATCGTCATTGACCTTGTGCAATTCGAGTTGGAAATCATAGTCCTCCCGCTTGAGTCGATCGGATTCCATCGCCGCTTCATATTTCGTCCGCGCGACCGGATCGGTGATGGCCGACGGATCCACGCCGGCGGGAAGCCCCAGTTCCGGCGGAGGCTCCGATGTGATCGAAGGAAGGTCTTCCGGATCGAACTTGCGATTGAGTTTATTGTCGATTCGATCCAGCACCTTCAGCCACAACACCAGTTTGGACTTCCTGGACGCGGGGTCGCCCGGCCCGCCGCTAGCGGACTCCGGACGCGCCTCGACCAGCCGACCCGCTTCGCGAAGGGCGTCGAGATTCCTCGACCGGTCAAACCGCTCCAGTTGCTTCAACAATTGCTCGTCCTGAGTTGGCATCGAAACTCTCCCAGGCTCCCGGGCTTCCTTCGTGGAGCAGGACAAGTATAAACAAGCCGCTGATGCACCGAGCGCCCAGAGCGCGACTCGTCTCGCCACTTCCACAGGCCGCATGATGCTGACCTCAATCCTTTAGTACGCGGACGTCGGGTCGTTCAGCGCGGCCGCGCCGTTTCCTCCGCCCTTGCTCACGGTCATGTCTCCATTTGAATTGATCGTAAACTCCTGATGAACTGTCGTGAATTGCTTGGAGGCGCCCGTTCCAACTTTGAATAGCCACGGAATCGGCCAGTCAAACGTGCCGTGCCGATAAGGCGTACCAAAATCGCAGTGCCCGGACTGCGCCTTGTCGGTTCCGTTCACCATGGATCCCTTGCCGGCCACCGGCGGCCCGACGCTCACCCAGGTTCCCGCCCCGTGCCCGGCGTGGCGAACGCCGTCCAGCCGCGTTCCCTCAAAATACCCGGTCACGGTCGACACGCAATCATCTTCAGAAACCTTGATCTTCTCGAATGAGACCGTGTCCGGCTTGATGTAGATCTTGAGTTTGATACCGACGGAGGGCTTGCCGTTGGTATGCCAGATGTTCGTGCCGGGGGCCTTCACCATTTTCACACCGGATGGTTCGATGACCGTGAACTCAACGTTGTCCGAAGAGCCTTCGGAATCGCGGGCGGTGACCGTGAACGTCTCGGCCCGATCGGCCGCCGTGAGTTTCACCGCGTTGCCCTGGTTCGCGTCCAGGGTGCTCCTGCCGGTGATGGTCCAGTTCACTTCTCCAACCGCGTTGTTGGCCTGCAGATTGACTTCCTCACCCACACCGATCTTGACGCGGGTGCGATCGGCCGGCGCGGTGGCCACGGTGGTATGCGTGATGGTGAGCGGAGTGCGTTCCGTACCGGACGAACCGCCGCCGCTCGATCCACCGCCTGCGTGGGGACAGGTCGCGGTCGATCCGCTCGAACTCGGCTTGCATGGGTCTTCCCCGCCGCTCACGCACATTTGGTTCTTCACGCCTCCAGATGCTTCAGGACATTGTCCAGGTAGGTCATCACCTTTGAATAGAGCCGCTCGACGCGCTTGTCGGCGCTGGTCAGCAGCGCGTTGCCCAAGGTGCTCTTAATCCAGGGGTACTTGGGATCGCCGGCGAACCCGTGCCCGACGGCGAACATCAAGGCGAGAAACAGCGCGACGCCCGTGTCGGTGTGGACGCGCTGCTGCCTGGCTTCGTCGATCGCCCGGGAGATCAATCGCTTCAGCGGCGCTTCGCCGAGGAATTCAACCTTTTCCGGATGGTTATCCTTCATCCGTTGCAGCAGGTCCCTCTCAAGCGTCGGACTTGATAGCGGTATTCCCTCATATGGCATTTTTCTGGCTCGTTTCAGCGCATCTTTCGCAAGTTGCCGATCCGATCCGCCGACGACCGCAAGGTATTTTGTCAGCCACGCGTGAATTCTGTCGGCGCGCTCGACTTCATCCGAGATCGACTTATCCGCGAGAATCGCTGCGATTTGCGGATATTGCGGATCGGTGTCGAAATCAATGCCCAGCAGAATCGTCGTCTCGATGTAGAACCTCACCGGCCCGCGCCGCGTGAACTCGTGCTTCTTCGCCCGCTCCATGCCCGCCTGAATCAGTTTGCGGATGCCCTCTTCACCGAGCGCCTTGAAGTGCAGCGGGCTGTAACGCTCCAGGTGCGAGACCATCAGGTCTTCAAACTCGGGCAGCCGGGCCGCTTCGTACGCCTCCATCTGTTGGCTGGTGATTTTCATGGCCGGCGCTCCCCGCCCGACAGGACGCCCTTGCGGTACGGATTGACGCCGGAAGACGCCGCGCCGGCTCTCCCGGCTTCACCGCGCGCATAACGCACGAATGCCTCCGGCGAGGCTGTCCGCACGATGTACGCCGTCACCGGGCCGAAGAACTCGTCCAGTTGTTCGGACGTCGCGGTGTTGAGAAAAGTCGGCAGCACGCGCGGATCGTAGAATCTGAAATAGAGCGTCTTTCCGTCCGGCCCTTCGACCAGCATGATCCGGCGCAAGTGGCGGCGCAGTTCGCCAAATCCGACATTCGTCTCGATGAAGATCCCCCAGTGCGCCGGCCAGATTGTGCGGCGCATCCACCGCGCCAAAGCGCCGTCGACCTTGGCCAGGTACGGCGCGGCGGTGTGCAAGTCCGGGTGTTTGCGGTCCTCGAACAAGGCTCGGGCCTCGACGTCGTCCGCCAGCATCCGCGGCGGCACGACGGGCTGATTCGCGGCGTCGATGACGGCGTGATAGCGCTCGCGCTCCGCCAGGGCCAGCACGTCGTTGGCCGTCATGTCAAACGTCTTCAGCATTTTGCCGCCCGATGCAGCCATGCCTCTCACCTCACCCACGCAAGGCGCCCGCGATCAATCCGCGCCAGAAACAGCGGAACCTCCGACACCATGCCGCCCGGCTCGGTCATGCAGATGGGATGCACGCCCTCGGCGCGCATCGGCTGGACAATCCGGCTGTCGGCCATCAGGGAAAACGTCAGGCCCTCGGCCGGCAGCGGTTTAAGTTGAAAGGCTCCGGAGGCCAGCAGACTCTCAATGTCGCCCCGAATATCGGAAGCGACCTCATCCGGCTTGGTAAACAGGGATGTGCTCAGTTCGCGCACGCGCGTCGCCTGGAGTTGCAGAAACGAATCCATGTTCTTCTTGTTCAGTGCATCCCAGACACCCTGCATCAGGGCGAGGGCTTCCTTCTGCGTCGCGGCGTCGGCGCGAAGCGGAGCGGCGGTGGTCCAACTCCAGGCCGGAAAGGGCGTGAGCACGTCGAACGACCCCGGGAGCGCCTGCGGATACTGCTTCTTGTCCTGCTTCGGATCGAACTTGATTTCGGCCAGCGGGATGATGGTTCGGGATGCCTTTGGAACGGCCATGTCCTGCACCGTCACCGTGCAGACGAAGGCGGCCGCGCTCAGGTTCTCCTGATCGGTCCGCGGTGACAATTCGGCGCTGACGTCGTTGCGACCCTTGATCAGCCACGGATTGAGCATCAAGACCGATTGCGTCCGGGCGCGCCCGCCGGCGGAAAAAAGCCGCACGTCGTTGATGCGCAGACTGGCGACGCACTTGTCGGTGGTCGCTTCGGCGCGATACATCGGCTCGGCCATGCGCTGAATCTGGGCTTGTTCGGTCGGCGTCATTTCTGGTCCCGTCAACTGGGCGTCTCACACAGGTTTGCTTCGCCCGGGGCCCACTTGAAGCCACATGGAATGAGCGTGACTGTTTCGTTCTCCCAATCGGGCAGGTACCGCATCTGGGTGCTCAACTTGACCACGGCGACGGCGAAGATCTCAATGCCATCGCATGACACCTCGACATTCTCGAAGCCCAGCCCGCGATCGGTGGCCACAACGTCGCCCGTGCCGCCAATCGTCGCACGCCCCCCCACGGTGAACTCGAGCCATTTCTTTTCGCCGGTCTGTTCGATGCCGCCGTAGATCGATCCAACGATCTCGCCGCCGAGGTTGCCCGAGCAGGCCCATTCCGACTGACCCAGGGCGCGCGTGGCGTCCAGGCTGGCGGACAACTTGCCGCTGAATTTCACGAAGGCGCCGACTTCGACTTTCATCTTTTTTTCGGCTGCGTCCTTCGCCTTGATCAAGGGGGCCAGCGCGGGGATGGAGCCAAGAAGAAGGTCCAGGAAATTGACGGTCACCTCGGCGCCGATCAGCGGATCGGCGCCGCCCGAATAGGTGCCTTCAAGCCCGACCATCCACGAGCCGGGAATCTCCTTGCGCTTCCATTCGCCCTTGAGCGAGACGGTCGGCCATTGCAACTCGCCCTCGACGTTGCCGAGACCCGACATGAAAGAAAGAAACTTGTCCACCAGGCTCTTGCTGCGCTTGATGAAACTGAGCGAATTCCTGACATATCCCTGCCATTCGAGGGACAAATCCCGCTTCTGGCCGCCAAACTCAAGCGATGCCGCGAAGGTCCCGGTCTTGCCGGACGCCTTCTCGACCCGCCGGCCGCCGCCCGGCCGCGACGCGGGTTTGTTGACCTCGCGCGTGTCGTCGTTGAGCGAGAGATTGAATTCGACACTTGCCTTGATATCAGGATAGCACCGCACCGTCGCGCCCTGAATTCCGCCGCAGGTTCGGGCGAAGATCGAATGGGCCGGCGGCCGGGCGAATGAGATCCACAACAGGCGGAGCGGGTTGCTCAGAAACTCCGCGGTAGCCGTGGCGGGAGGCCTGGCCAGGAACGTGGCGGTGGCCGTCGTGCCGCCGCCGGCGCAGGAAACGGTGCCGCCGGGGGCGACTTCGATCGGATTGGAAGCGTGGTCGGCGCAATAGGGCTTGTCGAGTTGCGTTGTAACCGTGACCAGGTCGCCCTCCGGCCCGGCGACGACCTCCAACTCGCGCTGCTCGGACCCGAACGCGTCCGGCGTTCCCGGCGTCAGAATGTACCCGCGCTGTTTGTGTCCGCATGCGACGGTCATCGAAATGATGTTGCATACTTTCGGGGGCGCGGGCTTGGCAGGCGGAGGCTCCGTCGGCGGCGCCGCGGCCACCCGAAGATTCGGCGCCGCGCCCTGGCAGACTTCGCAAAACGCCGTGCCATCCTGATTGGCTCGCTCCAGTGTTTCTGTTTGATTGGACGCGGGGCTGCCCGGGCCGCCGCCTCCGCCACCCCCACCACCGCCGCCGCCACCCCCGCCGCCGCCGGATTCGCCGATCAGCACGGTTGCCTCGCCCATCGCGATGGCGCCGGGTTCGGGCGAGCACTGCGTGGTGTCGGACACCCGCGCGGCCATCATGTTGCCGATCAACACGGTGGGGCTGCCCTTCATGATCACGCCGCCGACATGCGGCTTCGGCCCGCTGAACATGGGGCAGATGTGCGCGTCGGTCATGCATGCCGCAGGCATATAGCCAATCATGACTCTTGCCGAAATGCCGGTGACCACCGGGCCAATCGTCCCGCCGTGCGCGGTCATGTCACCCAGTCGTGCCGCGGGCATTCCCGCGCCGGGCGAGGGCGGGCCGGGCACCGGAGAGGGCGTGGGCGCCGGTCCCATGGCGGCTGCGTGGGCCGCCTTCGCATCGTTGAAACTCTCAGCCCCGCCCCAAGTCGTCGGATCATCCGGCTTGGGGTGATTCTGGTAGTAGGCCGCCATTTCCTGGGGCGAAGCCATGCGTGAGACCGACTCCTGTCAAAGGTAGCGCCACGGTGCGGCCGCGGCGAACAATCTGAATGCAACAAACTGCGACATTTGTCGCGGGTTCAATCGGCGAAGAGCGGAACTACATCAGCAGATCATCCTGGGGCCGCAGAGAATCCTTCGCGTCATCCTCGATTTCTTCGTCCAGGACCTCGTTGAAGAACCGGCGCGCACGATAGCCGCGGGTCTTCTGAAACTTGATCAGTTCGGGATCGGCGTTCGGATCGATGCGTTCCATGGCCGCCGCCAGCGCCACAATGGCAGCCGTATCGCCGGCCGGCTCGCCTAGATTGCGCGCATCCTGCAACAACGCATACCCGGCCTGTTGATCCCAAAGGAAGGCACTCTTGCGGTCCATCTGCAAATAGACTTCCGAATAGCGCTGCCGGCGAAGGGGCAGGTCCTGAAGCGTCAGCAGGCCATCCTTGCGGGCCTTCTCCTCCAGCATCGCCGGTATGTCTCGAATGTCGTAATTCATCAACTGCCCAAGTTGCCCGGCCGGCCCGCTTTTTTCCACGCGGGCCCGCGCGTCGCCGACCGATTGGGTGAGCGCGTCCGGCGAGGCCTTGGGCGACAGGCTGAAGAACGTGTTAATCAGGTCCTCGTAAACCTCGCCCGCTCCGGACGAGAACACCAGTTTGTCGAACGCCTGGGCCACTTGCCCATGTTGGCCGGCATCGCCCAATTCGGCGACGGCGATGATCAGGTGACACGAGCGCTGCACATCGATGGGTTTGCGCTCGTTGCCGGGAATCATGTCGACCAGTTGCTCCGCCCGGTCGCGCAGGTTGTAGAAACGGGCCAGTTTCGACACGCGGGACACCGGCCGCTCCAGCGCGTCGGGCGGCACTTCGTCGCGAATGAAATCGGAAACCAGTTTGGGCTTCAGATCGGAGGGGAACAGATCCTGCGAACACTCCTTCTGGAAGACAAAGGACTTCAGGATCCGAGCCGTTTGCTCGTCAGAATGTTGGCCTTGCCGTGGCATGCGTGAATACTCGACTGAGTGTGCTGAGTTCCTGTTTCAAACGCCAATTGACCGGGGCAATTTTACCATTCGGTCGAGATTTCCCGTTCCGGCGTGGGCGGGCCGAATGCCGGCGCCGTGCCGAATTGATGCATGCGGCTGACCATGGTGCCGTGGGGCTTTCCCGGACCGAGGTCATTCGAACCGGTCCAGGTCCCCGCGGCATCGTCAAACGCCTGGTAACTCATGGTCATGGGCACATCCTGAAACCGGCGTCGACCGGGCATGTCCTTGGCGTTGCCCACGACGGACCCGCCTTCGAGCATTAACTGCTCCTGCCGGGCAGCGTCGGTGTAGTGTCCGCCGTGACACAGGACATGGCCGATCTCGTGGGAGAACGTGTAGCGATCGTCGACGGCAGGCGTCATGCGGTCGCTCTGCACAATAATCACCGGACCGAATTCCTTGTGCCACCAGGTGGCGATCCCAAACAGAGTGCTGCCGCCGCTGGTGTCGAATTCCTTGAGGATGATCGTGTCAAAATGACGCGTGTCGCATATTGCCTTGAGCAATCGATGAAAGATGCCGTCACCATCCTGCGGATAGGCGCTCAGTTTGGCGCTGCTGAGGGCCCAGTTCGCCACGGAAAGTCGCGTGTCGTCGGACGTCGCCGATTCGACGTTCGCAAACTCGGTCATGCCGGCGTTCTTGAACACCAGAAACACGACGCACTTTTCGAGCGGCGCGGCCACGGGGTAGGCGTTGGGCAATTCCTTCATGAAGAACCCCGCTGCCACCACCTTCTGCCGGATTGCGGCGGCGACATCGGCGACCGTCCGATGAGAGGTCAACTGCTCCTCGATGTCCTTGCCCTCGATCTTTATCTTGATCTTGGACGGACTCGCCTTGATGGCTGCCTTCTTGAAGATACCGCTGATGCCGGAGGGCGGCGCCGCCGTGCCATTGGAACTTCCGATGACCAGGATGTTCTCCGGCGGAGGGTGCTTGAAGATCTTCATGATGTAGGGCCTGACATGTGCCGAGGCATATGTCCGCCGCACCTGTTTATAGACAACCCGCCGAACATCTTCATAGTCGCAGGCGTTGTCCATGACGTGCACGCTCAGGCGGATTTCGCCGAGTAGTTCGCCGACGTCGGCCATCGCCTCGACGCGGCATTTCTTCTCGGTGCACATTTCCGGCGTGTATCGCACCCGGACCCGCTGTTCGAGGATTTCGGTGTACCGCTTCTCGTCCTGCGTTGCGCCGTCGTCGTAATAGTCGCCAACGTACAGGGTGTGTCCGGCGATTTTGTCTTCCGATTGGGTGACCAGGCGCTGATAACGGGAGCGGTAGTAGGCGGTCTTGCCGATTTGGTAGAGCGTGACATTCGCCTTGCGCTCGGCATTGGTTGGAATCTTGTATCCGGCCGGGGCCTCCTTATCGGGACGGCTGCGCGTGTCGCGCTTGATGACGGTCTTGCCGGCCTTTGTGCCTCGCACGTAAAGCGGCTGAAGCACCTGAATTTCCGCCGTGATGGTCTTCTTCTTCGCCTTCTTCGCGGCTACGTCGTGAATCTCTATGCGGAAATGATCCGGATCCGCATAGGTGTCCAGTTCGGGTGACGTGCGGCCGGCGTCGTCATCGCTGCCGCGGAACTTGTAGAACGCAACCTCGGTTCCGGTCTGATTGGCCGAAGACTTGTCGGTCTGGTAGTTGCTGACCCCCAGGCGCGCAAGCCCGGGAGCGCTGCGATTGTTCAGGCTCGAGCCGTTGCCGATGAAGCGTATCTTGGCGCACGGATAGAGCACGCGGACGGCCTTGACAACCGTCTCATTCGGACTGTTGGTTGTTTCAAGGGTCTTCTCCGGCATGGCCACCTGGTCGCGGGGTTCCAGGACGGCCTTGTCGGCCAGATGCGAGTTGACGGACCGAATCTTGGTGCAGTCCTTGAAGCCGGCGCCGGAGGCAAAATTGCAAAAACAATCGCCGGCCTTCGCGGCCTTGAGCCGGTAGCCCTTCGGCGGAATCACCACGCCCTGGGCGGTCACGCGGACCTTCACCGGCGGCGCGGGAAGCGGTTTGGCCGGCGGCTTGGGTGGCGGCACCGGGGGCTTGGCGCCCGTGGGCGGCGGCGGCAGGGGTTTGTTGGGCGGCGTGCCCTTGGCCGGCGGCTTGGGCGGCGGCACGGGCGGAAGCGGCTTTTTGGGAGGTGTACCAGCCATGAAATCGACGCTCCGAAAAATCTATCAGGCTTCACGTTCCCACGCGGACTCGTCCAGATCGGGGAATGTCACTTCGTTGTCGCCCGGGGGCACGATCACCCGCGCATAGCCCTTCGCGTCCAGGCTTCCTTCATGCACCTCGCCGGTGGAATCGGTGACGCGGTACTTCTCGCCCGGCACGGGGTTGCCTTCCTCGTCATTGAGTTGAATATCGATCCACGTCGTTTCCTCGGGCGGATCGATCGGCTCGTCGGGGAAGTCGAAGCCCGGAATATCCTGCGGCGCCTCGGCCGGCGTGAGTTGCTCACCACCGGAGTACGTCGTGTCGTTGCCGTGCTGGACGGTCTCGGCCACCAACGGCTCAATGGGCGGTTCGGGCGCGGTGGCGGACGACGTCGGCGCGGTGACCGGCGGACCTGAGCCGCTGTTGATGAAGACCGTGGTGCCGACAATCCAGACGCCGCCGGAGCCGATGATGACGCTGTTGCCGCCGCACTTGAGTTCGATGCCGGCGCTGGCCTCCAGTTTGATCGACGCGGCCTTCAGTGCGTAGGTCGACGCGACTTCGTGCTTGTGATTCGCCTTGAAATCATCAACCACGTCGCTGCTGACGGTTGTCGATCGCGTTCCGCCCACGGATATGGACTGATTGCCTTTTACATTGTGCGACTCGTCCTTGGCAATCTCCTCGAACTTCGATCCTTCCTTCAGTTTGATGTGGTAATCCCGCTTGATTTCCTCGACCCGATCCCGGCCGACTTTCATGTGGCGATCGTTGCCGATCGCCTCGACCCGGTCGTTGTTGAAGCGGACGTGCAGATCCTTCTGGCCGTAGATCAACATCTGCTCTTTGTCCTTGAGATCCTCAAAGCGAATCTCATGGGAGCCGCCGCCGCCCTTGGTGCTGCGGGTCTTGATCACGCTGCGCGTCTTGTGGTCGGGCAACGGATAGGGCGTGCTGTGATCGGCGTTGTAAACGCGGCCAATGATGATCGGCTTGTCCGGATTGCCCTCCAGGAAATCGACCACCACCTCCTGGCCGACGCGCGGCAGGAACATGAAGCCGTATTGTCCGCCGGCCAGGGGCTGAACCACCCGAATCCAGCAGGACGTCTTGTCGTCGTGCTTGCCCTCGCGGTCCCAGTGGAATTGCACCTTGACCCGGCCATAGACGTCGGTATGGATCTCCTCGCCCGACGGACCGGTGATCCGCGCCGTCTGGCAACCGCGCATGACCGGCCACGGCGTCACCCTGGGCGGGCGATAAATCACGCCGGCCGGCAGACATTCAAACCGACATTCGTAAATCGGCGCCTGTGAATCGACGATCGTGGCGTTGACCACATCCTCCAGCAGGTTGGGAATGGACAGGGCATCGAGCGGGTTTCCGCCGGCCGAGGCCGCGATGGCTGCGATGTCTCCCGAGACCTGCCCCGCGTGGTACAGCCACTGCGTGGCGATTCGATGGGCCGTGGGGTCGGCCGTCTGGAAGCGGCTGATGATCTGCAGCAGCGCGTCGGCCAGTTCCTTGACGTTGGGATCGTTGTGCTGGCGGGCCGCGATCAACGATTGGTGCACGCGCGGCTCAACCAGGCTTCCGCGACCGGAGTTCTCGGAGAAACTGCGCATCACCGACTGTTTGCCCTGATGGGTGACCCGGGTGAGCACGTACTCGGCATTCAACGATGTGACCGGGTGCTCCTCCAGTGTGAATTTTCGCGCAGGCGACATCCGCTGACAGTTGCTTTGCCCCAGCGCGAGGGTGCGGCCCGAAGAAAACTCCTCGACACGGATCGAGGCGAGATGCTGTCCGCGAGCCTGCGAGTCGTAATCGCCCGGAAAATCGCTGAATTCACGGCCGTGGCCAGTGTCGGCGGTTCCGTTGACCATGAGGTCCACGGTTGGCTGCTTGAAGTTGAAATCCCGCAGGGTGACCTTGCCCGGTCGCACGGAGTGGCCGATCCGGAACCGAAAGACGTGATCGTCCTCGGTCTGCAGGCCGCTGGCGGGCTTGAAGGGCAATTCCGGCGTGCCGGTCATCGGTTGGTAGGCGGCGTCGGAGTCGGCCATGACCAGGATATGGCCGTCGGCGGTCTGATCAAAAAACCAGAAAATGCCCTCCTCCTCCATGAGGCGGCAGATGAAGTTGTAATCGGTTTCACGATATTGAACGCAGTATTCTCGCGGTGCGTAGGTGCCGCTCAATTCGAACCGAAAGCGATCGGACTGGATTCCGCCGAGCGTCAGCACGTCGGTGATGATGTCCTTGGTCGACTTCTCCTGGTAGATGCGGGACTGGTAGCGGTGTGACAGCAGCCAGACCGTGGGCACCAGTTCGATTCGGTAATAGCAATCGTGGTAGGAGACCGAGCCGGTATCGGTGCGATCGGCGTCATCGGTCAGTTCGAACCGCGAAACGATGCCATGGAAGTACTTTTCGCCGGAGGCGGAGTTGATGCTGAGTGTCGCGGCGTTGCCGATGATGGTGGCCGCGTCCACCTCGGATGAACTGGCCACGTCCACGTCAAATCGGTAAAGCTGGCAAAGACCCTCGGTGCCGCGGTATCGAATGACCTGAAACTGGTCGATTGCGCCGCCGGCGACCTGAAAAACGAGTTGCGATGCGCTGAGATCGCGGAGCAATGCCACGGGTGTTCCCTCCGCCTCGTTTGCCGCCGGGGGTGCGAGCCGGGGCGGCGGTGAAATGACCCTGTGGACTATACCACGATTGAGGACGGAATGGGAACCCGATCGGCTAGCCGGTGGAAAAAATGCGGCGCCGAAATTGCAACTCCGGCGCTTGGGAGCGACGGCGTCCCGGGCCCGCTTACGGGCTGGAGGGCACGCACATCAGGAATGGTATTCTGACATTGGAGCCCTTAATGGTGTTCATGGCCGATTCCCATCCACTGATGTTATTTCGGATGGCCGGATTGCGCGGGAAGATCGCCTCAAACCCGAATTTCTTTTCCGCATCCTGCGACATGGGCAAGGGACTGCCGACGCTTCCCAATTCCGCAGGCGCCGGTAGTCTTCCGTTCTTTTCCAACAAGTGCAGACAATAGTGCCGCATCAGGGAATCGACGTTCCACCTGGCGGCCTGGGCCCCGAGGCCCACCGATGGGATGACGCCAATCCAGGCCACCGGCTTTCCGGCACCACAATATTGATACCACCCCGCATCGGGCCAGCATCCGCGGTCCGGCGCAATCAGGAGTCCGGTCAATGGTTGGTTGTTTCGCAGCCGCTGAATCTCGCTGAACAAGCCCGCGGCGTCGGCGAACGGGCCGGTGTTGACTGGGGCCGACCCACCGACCGTCAACGTCGCAACATATCCCTGAGGCCCCGTTCGAACAATGTCGACGACCGCGCACGGTCCCTCGGCCGGCTGAGCCGGTTTGAATCGAATGCGACCACCTGCGCCGACGGCCTTGGTCGTCGCCGCGTTGCCCCCGCCCGCAAATCCGGCAAGTTGCCGCGCCATGGCGGCGAGTCGCGGGGCCGAAACCCGTTCAAACTCCCCGGCGACGTCGTTCCACGCCTGAGCCGTCGTCGGCATTCCCTGAACCGACAATCGGGCCAGCAGCGCATCGTCCGCGCCGAGGGCCCGCGCGTGCAGCGCGATGGCGACCCGGACCGCGGCGCCTGCAGGCGTTTGGGCGTCCAGGCTTGATTTCTGCAATATGTCGAGATTGCTGAGCGTGGCGTTCCAAGCCAGACGGTCAGCGGTCTCGGTGGCCTCAATTGCCTTCAGAATTGAATTGGTGGCCGGGGGTAGCGCGACCACCGGCGACTTGCTCCTTAATCTGGCCAGGTCAGCGACATTCAGGCCGCGCCCCCACAGGGCGGCCCACTCGTCGGAGGTCAGTTCCTGCGTCGGAGGATCCCAGTTTCCCGCGATGATGGCCGCCTTGTCGACAATCTCCATAAGCGTCTTCGCCGCGGCCTTCAGGGCGTTCAGCGCCGCCTGCCACCGGTCGATATCCGCACGCGTGGCCGCGAACGGGCCCGTACCTATTGCCGGAAGGCCGCTGAGATAGTCCGCCCGAATCTGGTTCACGACCGCGGCGGTCGCGGTGGGATTCGCCTGCATCCACGCCCCCGCCTGCCGCACCAGCCAATCGCCGCGGTTGGACGCACCGGCCAACAAGCGGGAAATGACGATCTGATCGCGCGGGGTCAAACCGGACAGGTTGAGGCGATTGATTTCCGAATCCAGCGCTGGCACTTCGGCGTCACCCGCCGGTTGCGCGCGGAGATTCGATGCGGTGGCCAGCAGGGCTGCCATTCCGAAGGAAACAAGAATTGCGTTCCTAATGAACATCGCGCATTCGGGTTCGCGATCGCGGACTGGAGTCGAAACCCACATGGATGCCAACGCCGAGACTGACGCGCCATGACTTGCGCGACTCTGTCACCGCAGGCGTTGGCCGAGCCGAAGAGTGTCCGCGATCACTCGCCCTGAAATTCTAACGCGCCCATGTCCACGGTGGCAAACTCGCTGGAGTCGCCATCGATGATGCGCGGGTTGCCGGCGAGGTCAACCGCGATCCCCGCGGGGACCGCTGAATTGCTGCCGGCATCGATGCAGGGTGAGTTCCACATGAGCGTGAAGTCGCCGAGCGATGGAAAACTCAAGCGCGGATCGAGGTCGATGTTGTGGCTGGCCGCGCCGCCGAACGGGATGAATCCGTCGCCGGGCACGGCGTCCTGAATGCAACTGTAGGTGATGACCGTGGCGGCGCCGAAGTCGATGGCTTGAGCCTCTGTCAAATTCGAGCCTGAATCCGTGTTGCCCCAGAGGATGCAATTGACGAGTGTCGTATTGCCACCGTTGCTGCGCATGCCGCCGCCGCGGCTTCCGCCGGCGGTGTTGCCGTAAATGGTGCAGTTGATGAACTCGGCGACGGATCCGGTGTTGGCCACCGCACCGCCGCCGTCAGCGGTGTTTCCGGCGAACACGCAATTGATGTAGGTCGGCCAGGAATCCGCATTGTGCTCGACCGCCCCGCCGAGGGTGGCCGAGTTGGCGGTGAAAATGCAGTTTCGGAAGATCGGCCGTGCATCGCCCCAGGCCCGCACGGCGCCGCCCGTTGCCGATGAATTGCCCGAGAACGTGCAGTTCTCAAAGATGGGGTCGCTGTCAAAGCGACACTCAAGCGCGCCGCCGGTCAACAGGGCGCGGTTATCGATGAACTTGCAATTGCGAATCAGCGGGCTGCTCCCGTTGAGCCGCAATCCGCCGGAGTCGGCCGAAGTGGAGGCGATGTTGGCATTGCCACGGGTGATGGTCACGCCGTCCAGCACGCTGCCGACGTTCACCTGGTTCGCGACAACCACATGAAGGGTGTTGTCGGAAATACCCGGCTGGCCCAGTTCGCCCGAGAGAATGACCGGGTTGTAGTCCGGATCGCGCTGGCCTTTTTCGGTTTCGCCGCCGTAGAAGCCGCCGAAGAGTGCGACGTGATTGGACAGGACAAATGACCTGGACCGCTCGCCGGTGCCGCCGTCGGGGCGGTAGGTGCCGCGGGCGATCCAGATTTCGACCGGCGAATTCGCGCAGGCCGCCCGGGTCAAGGCCCGTGAAAGATCGGTGAACGCGTCATTCCAGGATGAGCCGTCGTTGTTGCCCTCGGCATTGGAATCCACATAGAGCACGCCACCGGCCACCTGCGGCGTCACCGTGACCTCCGCCGTGCATTCGGAAACATTTTCACAATCGTCGGAAACAAAGAACGTCACGATGTGAACGCCTGGCGACAGGATGGAACCCGGTGCCGGTGACTGCTGAACGTTGTAACCCTCCGAACAATTGTCGTAGGCGATCAGCCCCTCGGTCAGATCGGGCAGTTGGGCCGTGCAGTCGCCCTCCACCGGCAAGGTGAGGTTCGACGGGCACTGAACAATCTCCGGCCCCTGGCTGTCCACGATGTGAATCATCTGGTCGATGGTCACGTCGTTGCCGCAGTCGTCGCTCGCGGTCCAGTGTCGAATGACCGTGTAACCGTCGCACGACGGACCGGACCCGGAAGGATACTCGTCTTCCCAGTAAACGCTCGGCTCCGAGGAGCAGGCGTCTTCCGCCGTGGCATAACCGATGTATCCGGGATCGATGCTCTCGTCGCACTGAACGGTGATGTCGTCGGGCACGGTCAGCACCGGCGGCTGGGTGTCGACGATCGTAATGATTTGGGTGCAGTCGTTGTAATTGCCGCAATTGTCAATGGCATACCAGGTACGCCAGATGACCTTGCCAACTTCGCAATCTGGCTCGCCAACTGAATCTGAATAATCGACGAAGGGCTCGGCGTCACAGATGTCGCTTACCGTCGCCGCGCCCACGTATGGGTTATCGGGGAATTCCGATTCGCCGCACTCGATCTGGACATTCGGCGGACAGGTGATCGACGGCGCCGTGGTGTCCGTGACCAGGATTTCCTGAACACACGAACTGGAATTGCCGGATGCATCCGTTGCGACCCATGTGCGACGCAACAGAACGCCGCAGCCGTACGGGTCGGATTTCCCGCCCTGATCGTTGTCGTATGGCGGATCCTTGGGGTCGTAGGGCACGACCACATCGGAATAAGTGAGTTGCGGCGAGGGATCGCAGTCATCAACAACCATGGCGATGCCCACGGCCGACTCCAAGCCGGGCGTCAGCGGCGTGTCGCATTCCACAGTTAAATCAGCCGGGCAGGTGATGATCGGCGCGTTCTGATCGAGGGCTTTGACCGACACCACGCACTGCGCGGACAGTCCGGCCTGATCGCGGACCGTCAGGGTCACCTGGATGGCCGACCCTGCGGCGATGGGCGTTCCGGCAGGCGGGCTCTGTTCGCGAACCAGTGCATTGACAGCCGTGCAATTGTCGGTTGCCAGCAATGCGCCCACCAGGTCCGGCAGCGCAGCGGAGCAGGATTCGTCGGCCTGAAGGCTGACGAGAGATTCGCAGGATTGAATCACCGGCGGCTCGACGTCCACCGCAGTGATCGTGACCGAGCAGTTGGTGACGTGCCCGTCATTGTCGTCCACGGCGATGGTGACGGACACTGGCCCTGCTGACGTGATCGGGCTTCCTGCAGCCGGCGATTGACTGATGGTCAGCGCGGCAGCGGCGGTGCAATTGTCGGAGGCCTGAACCTCGGGTCGCAGGTCCGGCACGACCGCCAGACATTCAGCACCGAGGTTGACGTCCCGATCGGCGGGACATTGCGTGATGACCGGCGCCTCGGTCTCGCATGCGTTGAGTTTTCCGTCCCCATTGCAATCGAGCGCAGGATTGGCGGCGATCTCACAGGCATCAAGCGACCCGTTGTTGTCACAGTCGGCGGCCGGGTTCAGGAGAATCTCAAAAAAGTCCGGCACTTGATTGGCGTTGCAATCTGGCAGCGGCTGGGTGACCGGCGTCTCGCTCTTGATGACGATGGTGAGCGTATCGCCTTCGGAAAAATCGGCGCCCTGCTGGAAGACCTTGGCAAACAGCGGATCGCCCACCTTCAGATTCGAGGGCAGCGTGGTATTCTTGTTCGAGACAACGGCGAGGGCGATGATGCGGTCGACGACCGTCTTTTCAATCTCGACGTACTGACCCGCCGCGCTGGGGTCGATGATCAGGTTGGTGCGGCGTACTTCGACGCCGTCGTCTGTGTAGACAATTGTAGCATCTACGATGAGGCCGATCTCATTTCGAACCCGGACGACGACGCCGGCGTCGGGAATCGGCGGGAATGGATTGGGCACGGGACCGCCGCCAAAAATGTCGCAGCCCGCACCGACCAGCGCGCCCAGCAAGCAAAGCGAGCGCATCCCCCAAACACGTGAAGCCGATCCATGTTGCATGGAATTCCCACCCGTCGCCGAGATCTGCCAAGTTGCGAATGAATGACGATTGCCCTGCGGGGTATGCGTCGCGCCATAGCCCGCACCGCAGACACCTATTAAACCCCGCCCGAGCCTGTCAGACAAGCCGACGCCCGAAATTCTTCCGAATTGCGTCCGATAGAAACGCGCGACCGACGCGATCACCTCCGCCACGGGCTACAAATCGTTCACGTTTCGCCCAGCGCCTCCGCGACGATCAAATCGACATATTCCTTTGCCAGTGCGTCCGCGAAATATCCGACCGGCCATGCCATGGTCAGGGTGATGCGCCGGCCGTGCCGCCAGAACGCCGGATTCCACCCCGGTGGAATCGTGACCACGCCGCCGAACAGATCGCGCAGGATGGAATGGCCCGCGAAGTGCTCCAACGGCGTCGCGTCCTCCGCCTGGAAATAGGAGTACCCCGAAATGAGCGGCGTCTTTGCGACACTTGACTTCATCGCGGCGTGATACTGGCCCGGCCGAAACCGCGCCGATGCGCACAGCAGCGCCCATTGGTCGAGGTCGTGACCTTCTCGCGAAAACGTCGACACCTGTTCCGCGATGACATCGCCCAATCGCGCCCAGTTCAGCGCATCTGCATGCGGGACGTGCAGCGCCGCGGCCACCAGGTAATTTCCCAGCGGCAGTTCGCCGACGGCCGCCCCGCCCGGACGCATGGGAAACGAAACGGCGTACTCGGGCGTTGACCATCCGTGAGAATCATACAAGCGTCGCAATGCCCGGATCGTGCAGGCCGCGAGGTGGCGCGCATACAAGCCCGGCCCCGGCGGCGCGAGTCGTTTGGCCGCCGCGGTGATGACGTTGAAGTCGCCTTCGGTTCCCAATCGCCGGATCAATCGAACTCGACCCGAAGCATCGACCGGTCCGCTTGGCGGCTGCGTCGTTTGAATGCGGCTGATCCGCCGTTGATCACGAAAGCCGCGCACCGCGCGAATCTGGCGTGCGAAGAAAGAGCCGGCCGGCGAACTGACCGGGTGATCTGACACCGCCGGGGCACGGATCGCTGCGCCGTGGCCGAGCGCTTCGTTCAATCGGCGCAGTACAGCGTACCCGCCCTCTCCATCCATCAGCGGATGCGGCCAGGTCAGCAGCACGCGATCGAACGCCCGCGCTCGAATGTGATGCAACTGAACAATGGGCGGTCGTGACAAGTCAATTGCGCCGGAGGCCGCGCGCTCCATCGCCGCGTTTGCCGCGACGTCGCCCTCATCCGCCCCGTCTGCATCCTCAAATCGATACACGTCTTGAATAGACGACGGTTCGCCGATCTCCCACGCCGGCCGCGCAAGCAGCGTGCTGAACTGCAGCCGCCCCCCCAGCACGGGAATCGTCCGAAGCACCGTGTGCATCGCTTGCTGCAATGCCTCGCCCGAAACAGCGCCGGACACGTCAAAGCCCATGGCCGCCTTGAAGCGGCACGTCATCGCGTCGGTCGCCGTGCGCTGCAGCGCGTAAAAATGGTAGTCGCAGGGATTCAGCGGAATGCGCATGGCGGCATGTTCGCGGGTTCACCCGTCGGGTCAAGTTGCAACGGGTACGCAGGGAAGCCGCCAAACTGGGCGGCGCCACCGCGGCCCGCGCGCGTGCATCGACTCAGGCACCGAAACGTCCGCGTCGGAAAGGCGCAATAGATGCACCCAGGAACCGGCAAACGGCACACCGAATGCCGGATGTGCCCGCGCGGAAGGCCAAATGAGCCCACACGGCCGGAAGCCGGACGTTGACAAACCGCGTCTGCCCGCCTGTAATCCTCGATTCGTTGGGGCGTGGCTCAGGTCTCCCAGGCGACTCACCAAAGGCGACCTGGTGAGAGCGGTCGCCCGGGGCGACAGAAGGAAATTGTCGCCGTAATAGTGAATTGGACGGGGCGTAGCTCAGCCTGGTTAGAGCGCTTGGTTCGGGACCAAGAGGTCGGAAGTTCGAATCTTCTCGCCCCGATTTGATTGGACGCAGTTGAACTTCTTATTGATTTCGAGCACAACTCTCGCCGCTACCTGTGGTTGCTGGAGACCAGCAATTGGGGACAGTTTCGTGGTGTTCGACGGTTTGTCGGGAGTTACGACGACCAGGTAACGGGATTCGAACCACATGGGCTGGCCCATCAGCGGGCGTTTCACCGTGAAACCCCGCGGCCGCATCGATCCGCAGCGGTTTCCGCGTGTGTACGAAATCAGCTACTGCGGAAAGCACTTTCCGAACGCTACCAACAGCTTAGGTGAGCCTTCGAGCCGAATCTTCCGCCGCAGCACTGCCCACACCACGCTTTTTTCCTTCCTCAGTAAGCCGATCCACGTTCGAGCGTCAGCGATAACATGCAGATCGGGCTCACCGACGTGCCCCTCTTTTACGCTGATTTTTTGTTCCTGAATCACGACAGTTGCCTGCCGCTGCTCCTGGCCAGTGAAGGTGAAGTGGAAGGTGGCGCTCAATCCCGCCGACTTGCCGGGCTGGAAGACGTTCGGCATTCCGCCAAGGAAAACCTCGATGGTGTGCGGCCGCAGACTGTTTCCCACATGCTTGATCTTTTTGTGGGGAAACCGTTTGGCGACATGATCCTCAGCGTCGGAGTTTTTGGTGACATAGATCGTCTCTTGCTTCTCTTGAAGCGGCCGTACGATCTCCTTGAGATGGGATTTCCGATCAGCGAGGTACGGCCCAATCACGTCTTCACCCGCCGGGCAGACCGCCAGACAGTACGCCGCTTTGTAGTTCGCCCCGAAAGACAGGCTCTGCCACATCGAAGCCGACTCTGCATCACTGACCCGACTGCGGTAGTCTCGGGCGTTCTTGCTGTCGGCCACCTGCTCGACCCAATCGGTGAAGCCGCCCATGAACTCACGGTAGTTATGTGTGTAGCAGGCCGAGAAGTTAAAATCTCCTTCCGGCGAGATGGCCCCCACAGGACATGCGGCCACGCACAGTTTGCATTCCAGACAAGGGTTATAGTCGATCGGCTGGGCGGACGCCGAAACTTCGGCATCCAACAAGATGGTCCCCAGCAAGATGAAATTGCCGTACTTCGGATGGATTACGTTGCGGTGAATTCCCATCATTCCCAGCCCGGCCGCCACCGCGACCGGCTTGTGTGACACGACCCATACCTTGCCGGGAAACCGGTCCATCTCCATCGGGAATCCCATCGCCGGATTCATCGCCCGGATTCCCCGGTCTTCGAGCGTCTGTACCACGCTCCGGGCAATGTCATTGACCTCATCTCCGCTGTGGTGAAATTCGGTATTGGACACCGAGCGAGCCGGTGTCCGAATGGCCTCTCGATTCATGCGAACCACGAAGCTGATCAGTGTCTTGGTGTGGGGGAAGGCCTTGAGGATGTCCTGGCGCTGATCGTCCAAAGCGGGTATATCGATCTCGACAAAGCCCACATCATCGGCGCCGGAATCGAGGACCAGTTGCTTCAGCCATCCGGCGTCTAGCGACTCCATCTTGGGCGGACTGGGAGGCAATGTCTTGAGATGAATCCGCCGCACAGTCGGGTGATCTTCGAGTTTCATGACCGCTCCTTGTTGTATATACAACTATATAGGCAAAAAAATGTCAGCTTGCCGCGCCGCCTTTGTTGACTCGCTTCATGGCTTGATACACCTGCTCCACGAAGGCGTCCCCGAGGACGTTTTTGACCTGCTGTTGCGCCACGCTCCAGGCCGGACCCGCCTTTTCCAGGAGATTGCGTCCCTGCGGTGTCAGGCGAAAAGGCTGCGCGCGCCCGTCCTCGTCGGGCACCACTTCCAGCCAGCCTCGAGCCCTCATTCGTTCGACGTTGCGACTGAGAGTCGAAACGTCGAGATGCAGAAATTCGCAAACTTCGACGGGGCGAGCCGTACCCATTTTGCCGGCGGCGACGAGAATGTTCATTTGGCTAACTTTCAAGTCGAGCGGCCGCAAAGCGTTGTCGTAGATGGTCGTAATAACCCGACTGAGCATCCGTAGCCGGACCGCAACGCACTCTCCAGCAATCTTGTCGATCATGGCTTGCACCGCCGCAGCTCGCGTGACATCTCTCATTACTTTAATTGTATATGCAAGTATCTGGCTTGTCAAGCGGAAATTTCTCCCTTTTTTTTGGTTACCCCAGTATTTCCGGTCAACCGCCCAGGATGAAAACCGTTGATTTTGGCGCAGGACCGCAGAAGAAGTTCAACTGGTGTCCAGTCACCCGCGTATGAATCGCAGCGGACTCGGCGCTTCACCAAATCGCTTAAGGCATCTGAAGATTGAAGCCACTCTCAGCCGGCATTCGCATTCCTGTAAGACAGGTGTGGTGACCCTTTTGTTCGATGGGGCGCGCGCCGCATGTCACCCGTGTCCTGCCTCTCCTGGAACTGGAGTTTTCCGCCGTCTCGGATAAGGATTCCGGGATGGAGGACAACTCATGGGACGGCCGCGTAAGCACTACTCGGGTGCGGAGAAGATGGCGATTCTGCGGGAA
>Ga0268299_1001553_pt1 | contig 38465 bp, 32 predicted proteins | sample NOBtaG_FD_193484 | JGI IMG/M metagenome (GOLD analysis project Ga0268299, IMG submission 193484) | Activated sludge microbial communities from bioreactor in Nijmegen, Gelderland, Netherland - NOB reactor | ecosystem: Engineered > Bioreactor > Aerobic > Activated sludge | place: Netherlands... | reverse complement strand
TGGACAAATTTGGCTTTCCTAGAACTAAAGCTAAAGCAGGTAAGAAATTCTTTGGCTTTGCTACTGGTGATATGGTAAAGGCTGTTGTTACTAAGGGAAAGAAAGTTGGTACTTATACTGGCAAAGTCGCTGTTAGGGCTTCTGGTTCTTTCAATATCTCTACTAGCAAAACTACTATCCAAGGTATTAGCCATAAATACTGTAAACTTATCTTTTCTTGCGATGGTTATTCTTATTCTTACTTAACACAATACAAGACCGCAATTCCTCCCACGTCTAAAGCCGTAGGTTTCCTTGCGGGGGATCTATGACAACAACTTATAATTTTCCTATTTTAGTCTGGGAAGACTTTGCTGGTAGTTTTACGGCTCGTTTAGTTGAGTATGAACACAACCTACAGCTAATCTATGCTGGCAAAGTGATGTTTGATGGTGCAGAAAGCACCCCTACAGCTTTTGGTTTAACAAAAGATGAAGCTATTTATCAATTAAAAGAATATCTTAGCTGGTCATACCAGCAACATCCTTGGCAACCAACCCCAGATTTCTTAGATGCTAAATTAATATATTTTCGTGTAGAAGTTCGTCCTGAATATCGAAGACAAGAAAAAATATTTCCTTGTGATCCTGTTAATTTAGTGTTGCCTTGTGTTTATGGTCGTCAAGAAGAAGGTTTGTTAGTTTGCGCCCTACCTACAATAGGTGTACATTTTTACTATTATGAAGAAAAAACCCTAAAAGAATTAGTTAATCATTATGTTCAAGAAAGACTAAAAGGACTAACACCAAAAGAACTTTCTCGCTACTTACCACCTAAAAATGTCTACCTAGAAGAAATAACTGTTGCGGTTAACTTTAAACCTAAAAAACATAGCTCTAAACCTGATCTTTTAACCCTTTCTACTGTAGCAGAACCCATTACAGAAAAAAACTCTCGTCGTCGCTTTAATCGTGCTTGGGAGCGTGAAAAAGAAGTAACAGATTTAGTTAAAAGAGTTAATGAAGAAAAAGCTAATATAATTATTGTTGGGGATTCTGGCTCTGGCAAAACTACTGTTTTATCAGAAGTAGCCAGCCAATTAGAACGGCTTTGGCAAAAAGACGCAGATAGAGAAGATATTTATGAAAGCTATAAACATAAATTTTGGGTTACAAACGGTGCAAGAATCATTGCAGGAATGCGCTATTTAGGACAATGGGAAGAACGTTGTGAAGCAGTAATAAGCGAGTTATCAAATATTGATGGCATTTTGTGTATAGAAAATCTACTAGATATACTTAATAGTGGTGGAGAAAGCTCTGCTAATGGCATCGCAGCATTTTTACTACCATATATACAAAGAAGTGAGCTTAAAGTAATTGTTGAAGCAACTCCCGCAGAACTAGATGTTTGTCGTCGTTTGCTACCTGGGTTTGTAGATTTATTTCAAATAATAAATCTACCTCCATTTAATCGAGAGAAAGCCGTTACTGTTTTAGATAAACTAGCACAAGTATTTAAGCAAAATTTTTCTGTAGAAATAAGTAAAGGTATAACAGAATTAATTTATCATTTATTTGTTCGGTTTATGCCTTACCAATCTTTTCCAGGTAAAACAGTAGTTTTTCTAAAAGAACTTTTTGAAAAAGCTGTCCAAAACAAACAAAGTTTTATTAGTGCAGAACAAGTAGTTAGTTTATTTGTAGACCAAACCGGACTTCCAGAATTATTTTTACGTAATGAGCTTAGGCTGATACCCACAGAAGTATTAAGTACCTTAACTAAACAAGTAATAGGCCAGCAAGAAGCATGTCAGGTTGTAACAAATTTAATTACAACATTTAAGGCTGGATTAAATGATCCTACTCGACCTATTGGAGTACTGCTTTTTTGTGGGCCAACAGGAGTAGGAAAAACCGAGTTAGCCAAAGCATTAGCTAAATTCTTTTTTGGTGCTGGAGAACAAAAAGAACGACTAATTAGATTAGATATGAGTGAATATTCTGGCCCAGGTTCAGTAAATAGACTGCTAGGAGAAAGTTTTAACCAACCTAGCGAGCTAATTAAACGTGTTAGGCAACAGCCTTTTGTAGTACTACTGCTTGATGAAATAGAAAAAGCCAGTAAAGAAGTATTTGATCTATTTTTAGGTCTTTTTGATGAAGGTAGATTAACTGATGAATATGGACGTACTACTATTTTCCGTAGCACAATTATTATTATGACTTCAAATATTGGAGCAGATAAATTTACAACTCTAGGTTTTAATAAAGAAAATACAAATAGCTATACAAGTGCTGTGATGGATTTTTTTCGTCCAGAATTTTATAACCGAATAGATCTAGTAGTTAATTTTAATTCTTTAAGTCCAAATGTAATTGAAGCTATTACAGAGAAAGAACTTTCTGAACTCTCTGAACGAGAAGGAATAGCTAAATCTTCTATAAAGTTAACTTGGACAAAAGATGTAGTTAAACTACTTGCAAAACTTGGCTTTGAGCCTCGTTATGGTGCTAGACCATTGCAAAGAATCATAGAGAAATTAATTGTAGTTCCATTAGCAAGATATTTAGTAGAAAGTCCTAGTGTAAAACAAAAAATCGTCAATATAAAGTTAAATAATGACAATGTTATAGAATTTCAAGTTGACTAACTAAGTATTTAATGGTAGAAAATTTAGTTTCTAAATCAATATTTAGTCAAAGTATTACTTTATATTATTTTTAATTGGCTAAATTAGTTAGCTTAAAGTTTTTTCAGTTAATAAAGTCAAAATTTTATTGACAAATGTGATCTTGCTAATTAATCAAACCTTGGTGTATTCTGGAATTAGAAACATACCTATAATTTAGTGGAGACAAAAAATATGTTTTGTTCAGTATGTGGCTCGCAAAATGCTCCTCAACTACGTTTCTGCCGTGCTTGTGGCAAACCATTGTCATCAGCAGAAACCCTATCTGCTGATGCAGACGATCCACTAAAAACACGTTTATCAATTCCAGCTGACCAAAGCGCGCTTAAAGCTGCCGCAGCCCAACCTCCCCCATCAGGAGGAGCCGATCCAATGGCTACTGTTGTTGGTATGCAAGCCGTAAAACCTTTACCTAATGCTAATGCTAATGCTTCATCTGCTCCTGATCCTTTTGCTACTCAAGTTGGTGGTCAAGGTCTAAACATCAACCAATTAAAAGAATTAGCGGCTAAATCTGCAACCCCTCCTCCCCCATCAGGAGGAGCCGATCCAATGGCTACTGTTGTTGGTATGCCTGCCGTAAAACCTTTATCTAATGCTAATGCTAATGCTTCATCTGCTCCTGATCCTTTTGCTACTCAAGTTGGTGGTCAAGGTCTAAATATTGACCAATTAAAAGAACTAGCGGCTAAATCTGCGGTTAGTAAAAATAATCCTTCTCCAGCTAGTAATGAGGTAGACAGTTTAGCTACTGTTGTTGGTATGCCTGCGGTAAATCTTCCAATACCACCAAAACCCGCGGCCCCAGCAAAAGCTCCTTCTCCAGCACAACAGCCTCTAGCTAAAGCACCTGATTCAAAACCACCAATACCACCTCCTCAACAAAACTCCCCTTCTAATAATGTGTTTGAGCCTGAAGCTAAAAGCGGATCTTCTACTATAGTAATAGCAGGTATTATCATAGCAGTAATTGTTATTATTGTTGCAGTATTATTGTTTCGGAGGTAATTTTTGGAAGACAAATTAGGGAAAAAGCTACTTTTCCATTTGGCTACGCACTTTTTCCCACCAAGCCCAATAAACAAGTTCTGTTTCTTGTCTTTCTACTGGATTTAGTTCCATATGACAAAGCGTTTCTACCAGATAATCTATTTCTTTTATAGCTTCTGAAAGTTCTAAACGGGTTTGGTTGTCTAAAGCAGAAACAACAGGTAAAAAGACAGTATGATAATGATGTAGTACAAGTTCACACATAGATTACTTAAGCAAATTCTAGATTTTTATGTTTAATCACGCTGAAAACCACTTAAAAACAGTTGATCCAATTATTGCAAACCTTATTAATCGTTATGGTAGTTGTACATTAACGTCCCACAATGATTATTTTTGGGCTTTATGCCAAGCAATAATATCTCAACAACTCTCAACAAAAGCTGCTGAAACAATAGCTAAACGCTTTTTAGCCTTATATCCTAAAGAAGAAATAGCTTTTAATCCTAGCACTATACTTTCTACACCTTTAGAGAAAATTACTAGTGTAGGGGTATCTCGCTCTAAAGCTAGCTATATCAAAGATCTAGCAGAAAAATTTGACCAAGTTTTCCTTACTCAAAATTTTTCTTTACTTAATGATGAGGAAATTATTTCTAAAATTACAATTATTAAGGGCATTGGTCGTTGGACAGCCGAAATGTTTTTAATTTTTTCTCTTAATCGCCTAGATGTACTACCTACAGGAGATTTAGGTATAAAACGAGCTACCCAAGAACTTTATGGACTAGATGACTTACCTAATCCTAAACAATTATCAGAAATAGCAAACTGCTGGAAACCCTATCGTAGTATAGCCAGTTGGTATCTTTGGCGTAGTATTGACAATAAATAACTACTCTGGCAGCAGTCTAAGTATTTGTTGCAAATAAGCAAGTTTATTTTTTAATATTGCCAACTCAAAATTTACTTTTTCTTTTTCTGTTTTAGCTACAGCGTTATTAATTTGATATTCTAAAACGCCAATCTCATAACCTATCCAAGCTTTTAAGCCTGATAAAGTTTGTTGCTCTAAAACTGTTTGCCAAGTAAAAACATTTTGTCCTTCAGGCGGTGTTGGGCCTTTGCTAATTTCATTTTCTAACCTACGTAGCAGACCCTCTGGAGAAATATCACCAGGGTTTTTCATAGATAAGAAATCTGCCCCTGTATTTAATAGCATAGCCTTAACTTGATTATTAGTATGTGTTGCTAGTTTTAATAAAACTAATTCAATCTTACGTTGTTGTTCATCAATATTTTTTTGTTGAACAACTTGTTGTTGCAAAGTAATAGCTGTTTGTATTGCTTCGGCTCCAACATTAGTAAAAAGCATTTCCCAATCACCTGTATAAGCTTTTGATGGAGCAACTAGCGGATCACCAAAAACATCTTTCAGTAGTTCATACATTAGTTGCCGACCGCGATTAATATGTAATCTTTCTGAACTTGTTGGGGACAATTTTTGGTAATCGCGGATTTTTTCTGCTCTTTTAATTATTTCTGCTGCGCTTAAAGCCGGCATAAAGTTTTCCCTTGCTTGTCTATTAGAAGGACTGCTTACTATTAAACTGCAAACACTACTCAAAAGCAACTTGTATGAGAATATTAATAGATTTAATAAAAAGGCGGGCCGAAAAGGCACTCGGCCCCTTAACAATTAGCGGAGTTATTTGCAATCAAGGTAACAGATTCCTCTCACCCCTGATTGCAGGGCATATATTACCCAATCCTTTTGGAAGTTACAAGTTATTGATTTCCTTGTCTGTTTTTGACAGCTAATTGCAACTAAATTAAGGCTCTTTCACTCAAAAGATTGTAGGTAGTTGGATAGTTTAAGCAACTTTCTTTTCGCCAAAACAAATTTTTCAGATTATAATTTGTTTTGGCAGGCTCACTTATAAGAAGCAAAATTTTTTAGTCAGGAGATCTCCCAGGTGAAACAAAACAAATCCCTTTGGCAACGTGTCAGTATTTTATTAATAATACCTATTTTTTTTGCTGCTCTAAGTTTAACCCCTACATCAAATTCCGCTAATACACTTAATATTGATGGTGCTGTTGTAGCTGAAAGTGTAATAGAAGCTTATGCACTAATTGAAAGCAATTATTCTGGAGAAATAGACCATGAAAGACTAAACTACACCACAATTAGCGGTATGTTACATGTTCTAGATCCTCACTCAGCCTTTTATACCAAAGAAGATTTTCAAGAACTACGCTCACAACAACAAAGTGAATATTTTGGTATTGGTGCAACTGTTACTCAACGCCAAGGCAAAGTATTTATCTTGGCCCCGCATTTTAACACTCCTGCCGCACGTGCTGGCCTTCACTATGGAGATCATATTGTTGAGGTAAATGGACAATCTACTCAAGGTTGGAATTCAGCTAAAGTTGCTTCAGAATTAAGGGGCCCACGTGGAAGCCAAGTTTTAGTTGGTGTTTCACGCCCAGGATTAACCGAACCTATAAAAGTAACTATTTCTCGTGATGCCGTAGCACTACCTTCTATTCCAAATATATTTATGCTTAATTCCAATACTGGTTACATTGGTCTACGTCGTCAATTTGCTCGTACAACTGGCGAAGAATTAGTTGAAGCCGTCAAAGTATTAAAACAACAAGGAATGACAGAATTAATATTAGATCTAAGGGATAACCCTGGCGGGCTAGTACAAGCAGCCTTAGATGTTTGTGATATGTTTTTAAGTCGTGGACAAAAAGTTTTAAGTATCAAAGGTCGTAAAAGTGGTGCTGAACGCAACTTTGATGCTCGCGGTGGAAGTCCTGAAAACCTCCCTATAGTTGTTTTAGTTAATGGTAGCAGTGCTAGTGCTTCGGAAATAGTTTCTGGTGCATTACAAGATCACGATCGGGCGCGTATTGTTGGCGAAGTAACTTTTGGTAAAGGACTAGTGCAAACCATTTTCCCAATTGCTGAAGGTGCTGGACTAACTTTAACTACTGCAAAGTATTACACACCTAGCGGAAGACTTATACAACGTGAATATGATGGAATATCCCGCTATAACTACTACTTAAGACGTGATGAAAAACCTAATGGTGAACCAACTACAAAACCTGAGTTTCGTACTGATGGCGGACAAGTAGTTTATGGTGGTGGTGGTATTACACCTGATGTAAGTGTAAAACAACAACGCTTTACCCAAGTTCAAGCTCGTTTACAAGAACCTATATTTTTCTTTGTGAGAGAGTTAATCAATGGTCAAATAGCTGGTATAACTGACTATCAAATAAAGGAAATGAAGTTTAATTACCAATTAAAATCAAGTGATTTTGCTATTTCTGATTTAGTCGTAGAAGCACTAAAGAAATTTATTGATGAAAAACAAAAAACTTTTGAGTTATCTTCAAATAATGTCACAGAAAATTTAGACATTGTTAAGCTAACTTTACGTCGTGAGTTAGCAACTGCATTTCATGGCTTAGATGTTGGTCAAGAAGTGCTACTTTACCAAGACCCACAAGTTCTAAAAGGGTTAGAAGAAATGACAAATGCTAAAAAACTAACTCCTAAATCTGCTGATAGCTCTGTTGCTGTCAAATAAATCTTAACCAAAATAACCCCAGCAAATGCTGGGGTTATTTCACTATATAAATAAAGCTTAAAGTAATTTTTTACCTCACTAACTTCATATGTCCGAACAACTTAACATTGTACTAGTCGAACCAGAAATTCATCCTAACACTGGCAATATTTCCCGCCTTTGTGCCGCTACCAATACACGTTTACATTTAGTTGAGCCTCTAGGTTTTCGTATTGATGAAAAATCGGTTAAACGTGCTGGATTAGATTATTGGCCTTATGTTGATCTACATAGACATATTAATTATGCTAATTTTCAGCAAAGTATAGAAGGAAAGCGTTGTTGGTATTTTACAACAAAAGCTAAAAAGTCTTATACATCAGTAAATTATAAATGTGGGGACTATTTGATTTTTGGCTCAGAAACATCTGGACTTCCAAAAGAGCTTTTAGAAGCTAACTGGTCAAATTGTGTCACAATTCCAATGTTAACAAGTCATGTAAGAAGCTTAAATCTAGCCTCTTCTGCTGCAATTGCACTTTATGAAGCATTAAGACAAGTAGGAAAATTGGACTTATAAAATATCTTTATCCAAAATACCAAAAATTTTTACTTTTTCGCGTTTTCCTTTAACATTTTCAACGCCTACTTCAACACAAGTAAAATGCTCTTTTACTGTTTCATAAACAGCTTCATTAAATAAAATTTTTGCTTCAAAGTTTTTAGATAATCCTTCTAAACGAGAAGCCAAATTAACAGCATCTCCTATTACTGTATAGTCCATTCGTTGTTCTGACCCAATGTTGCCAGAAACCACCTCTCCATCACATAAACCAATCCCTGTTTCAATTGCTGGCTTACCTTGGCTAACTCGTCGCTCATTAAAAAGTTTAAGCTCCCGACGCATTTCTACAGCCGTTTGCACGGCTCTTACAGGGTCATCACTACGCGCAATAGGTGTTCCAAATACCGCCATAATTGCATCACCTATAAATTTATCTAATGTGCCTTGATACTTAAAAATTGCATTAATCATGTTAGAAAAATAATCATTAAGTAAATTAACTATTTCTTCAGCCGGATATTTTTCTGATAAAGTGGTAAAATCTCGAATATCTGAAAATAAAATAGTTACTTTCTTACGCACTCCACCTAGTCCCAAATTACCTTGGTCTTGTAAAACTTGTTCTGCAACTTCACGAGTCACATAACGACAAAGTGTACTCATAAGGCGTTGTTGTTGGGTAATATCTTGTACAACAATAACATAGCCTAAAGATAAATTTTGACGGTTTTTTAGCGGTAAGGTATTAACATTTATATTTATTGTATCTACTTTGCTAAGTTGATATTTATATTCATAAGTAGATTGTGGCTCACCTGTCTTGACAGTTAAGTCTATTATTTGCAACAAATGTTCATTACCTTCACCACCAAAAATTTCATCTGTTGTTAGTCCAATTACACTTTCTGCATTAATACGGAAAATTCTTTGGGCCGCTGGATTAACAGTAGTAATTTTTCTTTGGGCATCTGCTGTAATAACACCTGTTGCAATACTACTTAAAATACTTTCGTTATAATTTTTAATATTTACAACTTGTTCAAATAAATTAGCATTTTTTATTGCAATAGAAGCTTGTACAGCAAAAGAGCTTAATAGCTCTTCGTCTTCAGATGTAAAAACTCCATCTTTTTTATTTAGTACCTGAATAACACCTAAAATTTTCCCGTCCGTATCCTTAACAGGCATACAAAGAATAGTTTTAGTACGATAGCCAGTTTTTTTATCAATTTCTTTGTTAAATCTAGCATCTTCATAAGCTTCCACAATATTTACAGTTTGTCCCGTTGTAGCAACGTGTCCAGCAATACCCAGGTGTTTAGGAAAACGGATTTCAGCAATACCTGCACCTTGAGCAACTTTTGACCAAAGTTCATTTGTCTTTTCATCAATTAAAAATAGAGTACTACGGTCTGCATCCATTACCTCAGTAGTTTTTTTCATAATCAGCGGTAAAAGTGTATTTATATCTAATTCTGAGGCTAAAGACTTCATAACATCTAAGAGCAAAGTTAATTTTTGTAGATTTTGGATTTTGCTAATACTAGACATAAATACCCCTCTAATTTTCGATGATAAAAAGAAACGTCCATTTTATGCTAAGAACCTAGAGAAAAACAATTTTGGCTAGCTATTTTGATAAAACTATTTTGATAAAGCATTAAGCCTGACAAATTAGTATTTTGCCAGGCTTAATAATTGCTTGCTAACTCTTTTGTTTTGCAACAGTTTAGTTATTATTTTTTTCTGTATTAGCAGGAGGTGTTTTTTCTAATTCTTCCTTATCATTATCTAAAAAGCCTCGTCCAGTACCAAAACGAAGCTCATTATAAAGTTTAAGTTGTTCTAAAGTTAAAACATTACGAATTTGGACTTGAACCCTTGTTCTTATAGCTAGGGATTGACCTTCTAGTTTAGCAAGTTCTCCTACCATTTGCTTTAAGGCTTCTTCATTAAGATTTTCGCTAAAAATAGCTTGGTCTAGCTCTGCGCGTTTATCCCTCATTTGTGTTTCTAGGTTAATATAATTTTCTCCTGATGCTCTCATTATTTGGCGCATACGAAAGATTTGCTCTTCATTTAGCTTTAAGGCACGCGCCCAAACTCGCATCATTGCACCACCACCAAACGCATTTTCTATACCTGAACGCTTGCCTAATTTTTGACTAAAGCGTTCTTGTTTAGCTGCAAAACGCTCTTGGCGTTGTTGTAAGCGTCGTCCTTGGGCTTGAACAAAACTAACATTAGAAGTCAAAAAGCCTATTAATAATACTAAGCTTATAATTACTGGTGTTTTTTTGCGCATCTTTTTATCCCACTATCAAGAGAATTATTACTAAGTTTTGAGGATTGTTGCTTTTAAGACCACCATTGTTTATTAAAAGTTTGGAAAATGTTAAAAAATATTATTATTTTTCCTAAGTTATAATTAGTTGGTTGGTGCTTTTACTTCATCCTTTATTGGTACAAAAAACATTACAAACATTGCTGGAATAGTGGCAAGAAAAGCAAAAATAAAGAAATTTACATACCCTAAATATTCAACTAACTGACCTCCAAAACCACCAATTAAAGCAGCAGGAATAAGCATTATTGCTGTACCAAAAGCATAATGAGCAGCCTTAAAATCAGGGTTACAAGTTCTCATAATATATATAGTTAATACGGCTGACCCTACACCAGAAGCAGCTTGCTCATAAAAATAAATAAATGCTATTAAACTAACACCTTTAATTGTTGTAGGATCTGGTTTTACATAAGCAAGCCAGGTATAAGCCCAAATATTAACATTCATTAGAAGTGTTAAAGGCCAAATAGCCTTACGTAGTCCTTGTTTTTTAATCCATTTAGCCCCAACAACTGCACCAAAAATTGCCCCTGCTGCCCCAAGGATTCCTGCAATCCAAGCCATTTGTGCATTAGAAACCTTTAATTCCCGTTTAAGAAAAGGCGTATTCATAGAAAAAAGTATTTCATCGCCTATTTTATAAAGAATAATAAATATCAGAACTAATAAAACTTTGTCTTGTTTTAAGTAAGTTGTAAAAGCTTCAACAAATGACTTCATTATTTCTGCTGCTTTTAAGCTTTTTTCACGCTTATTTTCAACTTGAGGAAGCTTAAAAAAATGGAAACAAGCTAATAAAAACAAAGTCAAGCCACACGCACCAAACCCATAACCCCAAGCTTGAGAAAGATTTACATTACCTTTTTGTTGTAGTAAATAAAACATATAGGCAACAAAAGCAACTATTCCACTACGGCTAAAAATCATTGCTAGTCTATAAGCAGCCACCCGATCCCCAGAATAAGAAGCTTGGTCACTTGGGTCTTTTAAGGCAGCTAAATAATAGGCATCAATAGAGATATCATTAGTTGCAGCTAAAAAAGCCATCACAACAAAAGCCAGTGAAATAAAGATTAAAAATGTTGTTAGGTGCTGAAATGCTGGAGGTAGGTTATAACCAAAAGAAATATATTCTTCAAATGTTGGCGGCAAAGTAGGAACATATGCAAAATAACATGCTGTAGCAACAGCCATCATCACTAGCGACAATAAAAACTGGATTATTATCATCCAAGTTCGCTTAGTGCTAAATAAATCAAGAAACGGGGCCCAAATAAACTTTAATGTCCAAGGAATACTTAAAAAATTTAAGTAGCCTAAGTAACGCTCCTTAAGTCCTATATCTGTAAAATAGAAAGTAGAAAGTATTCGGATGATTGCATAAGGCATACCTTCAGCAAAATAAGTTGTATAAACCCAAGACAAGGGTTTTGTGGATGCCTTTTCTACAGTAGCTTCTGAAGTGGAAGAAGTTTTTGCTGTTGCTTGATTTGTCGCCATTATTTTTTCCTATTAAAGATGACATAAAATTGGTTGGCAATTAGATGCTACTTTATTAGTTCTTGTTGGCAAAGCTACTTAACCGGCTTTAAGTTTTTTAATTATAAATTCGTTTTTTATGTTAAATACGTTTTAGTTCCGAGTCTATTCTTTCGCTTAGTTCAGAAATTTTATCGCAAATAGCCTTAAAATGATTTGTTTCAAATGTCAGAGGTGATGCAGCCATAGATTTTATTCTAGCAATTCGATTAAGCGAAGTTTCGATTCGTCGGCTGGTGATTTTTCCTTCTCGCGCTGCACGTGTTAAAGCTTCAGAGGCTTCCATTATTCGCTCAGGGCTTTGACAAATTAACATCATATCCTCACCAGCTTTAACTGCTGATAAAACTGCTTCAGAAAATCCCATTGCTTCAGAAATTGCTCCCATTTCCATATCATCAGAAATCGCTAAACCTTGAAACTCCATTTTGCTACGTAGCAAATCAGTAACTATTTTTGCTGATAGCGAAGCTGGAATAGGAGGATTGCTGTTATCTAAAGCAGGATAAACAGCATGAGCTATCATAATTACTTGTAGTTGAGAATTAAGCTTCACCATTAGATCTTGGTATATTTGCAAGTCTTGAGCCTTTAGTTTTTCTTCACTACGTTCAACTACAGGCAATTTTTTATGTGAATCAACAACAGAATCACCAAGTCCAGGAAAATGCTTTCCACACCCAATAATGCTTCCATTTTGTAAACCTTCTAAATAAGCACTAGAAAGGCGAATAATTTTTTGTGTCTTAGTTCCAAAACACCGCTCCTGCAAAGCATTGTCAGCATCTTCATGTACTGCAATATCTACAACTGGAGCAAAATTCATATTAAAACCCAGTAGTCTTAATAATTCTGCGGTAATTGACCCATGTTCATGCGCACAACGAGCATCATCTAAAGCTCTAAGTTTTTGTACTGAAGGCATAGGAGGACAGATTTTCTTTAAGCGATCAACCCGTCCGCCCTCTTGATCAATACTAATTAATGGAGCAACCTTAAGTACCCGCCGGAGTTCCATATTTAAATCTGCTACTTGTTCAGATGATTCAATGTTTCGAGCAAAAAGGATTATTCCCCCAGGTTGAACTGTTTGTAACAATTTACGTGTATCATCATCTACCGTAGTGCCAGTAATTCCAACAAAAAGCAGTTGTCCCAATCGATGCTCTAAAGATAAAGAAACCATGCTTTGCCCTCACTTAAATATTGAACCATTTGAATTTCTTAACTCTACTAACAAGAAACCTTAGAGAGATTAAAAAAACTACTACATTAAAACAAGTTTAACCAGCAGAAAAAGCTATTCAAAAAGTTTTTCTAGCGATTTATTATAAGGAGGATAAGCCACTCCTTTTTCTGTAATTATTGCTGCTACATATTGATTAGGAGTAACATCAAATGCTGGATTTGCTACTGTTACATCATCTGGAGCAACTTGTTGATCTTTTATATGGGTAACTTCTCGGCTAGTTCGGTCTTCAATAGGGATTTGCTCACCTGTTTTAATTTTTAGATCTAGCGTTGATAAAGGAGCAGCAACATAAAATGGAATGTTATTTTCTTTAGCTAGAACCGCTACCATATAAGTACCAATCTTATTAGCTACATCTCCATTAGCAGCAATTCTATCAGCACCAACAATTACAGCTTTTATATGACCTAGTTTCATAAAATGCCCAGCCATATTGTCAGTAATTAAAGTAACAGGAATATTATCTTTTTGCAGTTCCCAACAAGTTAGCCTTGCACCTTGTAAAAATGGGCGTGTTTCATCTGAATAAACAGAAATGTTTTTCCCTATTTCCCGCGCAGCACGGATTACCCCAAGTGCCGTCCCATAACCAGCCGTTGCCAGCGCACCAGCATTACAATGTGTTAAAACCACACCTTCATCAGGCATTAAGCTTGCACCATTGCGCCCCATTTGCTTGTTGGCTTCAATGTCTGCTTCATAAATAGCAATTGCTCTTTTTATTAATTCTTCTTTAGTTTTTGCTAAAGAAAGCTTATTTGCCTTACAAGCAGACAAAGTAAGCTTCATTTGTTCAATACCCCAAAATAAATTTACTGCTGTTGGACGAGTAGCAGCAAAGTCTTGGCAAATTTGCTCAAATTGACTTGTAAATTCTGTCCATTCTTCAGGCAAGCTTTTTGCTCCAAGTGCAATACCCATTGCAGCAGAAACACCAATTGCTGGCGCACCACGTACAACCATATCTTTAATTGCTTCTGCTACTTCCTTATAAGTAGTATAACAGGGGTAAACTTCCTGTGTTGGTAATAAGCGTTGGTCAATCATTACCACGCCTTCATTTGTCCATTCTACGGTTTTAATCATAATTAAATTAATCTTTCTAAAATCTAAAATTTAACTTTTAGCCTGACAAGTAACAGTCAAAATCTTTTGATGATATTCCTGTAAACACCCAATAGTTAATTTTTCTTTTTGTAAAGCTTCTATAGCATTTACCACAGCTTGCGCTCCTGTAATTGTTGTAATACAAGGAATTGAATATTGAGTTGCAGCATTACGAATTGCTCTTTCATCATAAAAAGATAATTTTCCAAGCGGAGTATTAATTACTAGAGCAATTTTCTTACTTTTAATTTGGTCAACAATATTGGGCCGGCCTTCTTCTACCTTAAAAACAAATTCTGTAGCAACACCAGCTTTTACTAAATAATCCCTAGTTCCACGAGTAGCAACTAAATTAAATCCAAGTTCTGCTAGCTTTCTTGCTACTGGAATAGCAACCTCTTTATCTGGGTCATTAACACTAATAAAAACCGTCCCGCTAGCAGGCAGTTTAATATTTGCTCCTTGTTGGGCTTTTAGATAAGCACTTCCAAAAGCATCTGCTATTCCCATAACTTCACCTGTAGAGCGCATTTCCGGCCCTAGAACAGGATCTACCCCAGGAAATTTTGCAAATGGGAAAACTGGTGTTTTTACTTGATAACGGCTAATTGGAAGCTCTAAAGGTAGGTTAAAATCTTTTAATTTCTGCCCAACCATCAATAAAGCTGCTATTTTAGCTATTGGCACACCTGTAGCTTTACTTACAAAAGGAACCGTTCGAGATGCACGAGGGTTAACTTCTAAAACATAGATTTTTCCTGCTTTGATGGCAAATTGAATATTTACTAACCCTATAACATTTAAGGCTTTAGCAAGTTTTCTAGTATAATTACGTAATTTTTCTAATTGCTGATCAGTAATCATCAAAGTAGGCATAACACAAGAACTATCGCCAGAATGTATTCCTGCTTCTTCAATATGTTCTTGAATCCCAGCAATTACAGTAGTTTCCCCGTCCGACAAAGCATCAATATCAACCTCTATAGCATTTTCTAAAAAGCTATCAATTAAAATTGGGCGATCCGGCGAAGCAACAACAGCTTGACTCATATAATGAGTTAAAGCTGTCTGGTCATAGACAATTACCATAGCACGTCCACCTAGTACATAACTTGGACGCACTAGCACTGGATAACCAATTGTTTCGGCAACTTGTAAAGCCTCAATGACAGATGTAGCCGTGCCGTTAGCAGGTTGGTCAATTTCAAGCTGTTTTAATAACTCTCCAAAACGTTTTCGATCTTCAGCTAAATCAATAGATTCTGGTGATGTGCCAATAATTGGAACACCAGCTTTTAGCAAATCCAAAGCTAAATTTAATGGAGTTTGTCCACCTAATTGCACTATTACCCCTGTAGGCTTTTCTATCTCAACAATGCTTATTACATCTTCAAAAGTTACAGGCTCAAAATATAAACGATCTGAAGTGTCATAGTCAGTAGAAACCGTTTCAGGATTACAATTAACCATAATGGTTTCATAACCAGCTTGTTTTAGTGCAAAGCTAGCATGACAACAGCAATAATCAAATTCTATCCCTTGACCAATGCGATTTGGGCCGCTACCTAAAATAATAATTTTCTTTTTATCTGTTGGCTCTGCTTCGCATTCTGTCTCATAAGTTGAATAAAGATAAGGTGTAAAAGACTCAAACTCTGCTGCACAAGTATCAACCCGTTTATAAACTGGCTTGATATTTAAGTCTAAACGATAGTCTCGAAACTCTGCTTCTTCACAATCTAGCAATTTAGCCATACGACGATCAGAAAGACCCATTCGTTTAGCTTCCAAAATAGTTTGATGTGAAATTGTATCAATAGCTTCTGACTTTATCAGACGTTGCATTTCAGCAATTTCATTTAGTTGAGCTAAAAACCAAGGGTCAATTGCGGTTAATTCTTGTAGGCTTGCAGTTGACCAACCACGATCTAAAGCTTCTCTTAAGTAAGCCAGCCTATTTGCATTTGGATTAGCAATATTTCTTCTTAACTCATCTTCTGTAGTGTTTGGGTTAATATCCCATGATTTCCCTAGTTCTAGCGAGCGAATCCCCTTTAGCAAAGCTTCTTTGAAAGTACGACCAATTGCCATTACTTCGCCTACGGACTTCATTTGTGTTCCTAAAGTTGGTTTAGCAGCAGGAAATTTTTCAAATGCCCATTTAGGAATTTTTACTACAACATAATCAATGCTTGGTTCAAAACAAGCAGGTGTTTTTTTAGTAATATCATTAGGGATTTCATCTAGCGTATAGCCTAAAGCCAATTTAGCAGCAATTTTTGCAATAGGAAAGCCTGTAGCCTTTGAAGCCAGAGCAGAGGAACGAGAAACTCTTGGATTCATTTCAATAATTCTTAGTTGACCATCTTTAGGATTTACAGCAAATTGAATATTTGACCCACCCGTCTCAACTCCAACTTTGCGAATAATTTTAATTGCTGCATCCCGCATATTTTGGTATTCACGGTCGGTTAGTGTTTGAATTGGTGCAACTGTAATTGAATCACCTGTATGAATACCTAGAGGATCAAAATTCTCTATTGAGCAAATAATCACAACATTATCAGCAAGATCGCGCATGACTTCTAGTTCATACTCTTTCCAGCCAATAATTGATTGTTCAACTAAAATTTCATTAATTGGGCTAAGATTTAGTCCGGCTGCGGCAATTTGTACAAATTCTTCTGTGTTATAAGCAGTTCCTCCACCTGAACCACCCAGGGTAAATGACGGACGTATGATTGCTGGATATCCGACTTCTTCAACTGCTGCAAGAGCTTGGTCAAGAGTCTTAACAAAAGCTGCTTTTGGCATTACCAAACCTATTTCATCCATTGCCTGCTTAAAAAGCTTACGATCTTCTGCTACTTTGATGGCTTCAAGTTTAGCCCCTATTAGTTCAACTCCAAATTTAGCTAAAATTCCTTGTTCAGCCAGTGCAACAGCTAAATTTAGTGCTGTTTGTCCCCCAACCGTAGGAAGTAAAGCTTGAGGTTTTTCACGTTCAATTACTTTTGTTAGTGTTTCTACTGTTAAAGGCTCAATATAGGTTCGGTCAGCTAGCTCAGGGTCAGTCATAATTGTTGCAGGGTTTGAATTTACCAACACAACTTCAAAGCCTTCTTCTTTAAGAGCTTTACAAGCTTGTGTACCAGAGTAATCAAATTCGCAAGCCTGACCAATAATAATTGGCCCTGAGCCAATTATTAGTATTTTCTTTATATCCGTGCGTTTAGGCATTTACGTCTTACTATAGATTGAAATATTGCAGCAAAAGTAAACAGCTAATGTAGCATTAGCAACAATTATTGGTCAACGCGAGCGCATCTTTTCCATAAAGTATAAATAAAAATAGCCTAGTCATTTATCCCTAGGCTATTTATCAGGCAATTTGTTGTAAATATAATATTTTAGGTAGGTTTTAATTTTAGGAAACTCTAATTATTCTCTTTAGGAGTTTTACCATTTATCCACATACTCATAAATTATTCTCGGTAGTGAGTAAAATGTAAGGCTGAGTGACAATTCATTTTGGCTGAAACTCGTTTCTAAACCTGCATTCTAGGCAATAGAATTTCTATTCAATATTACTTTTTTAGCACTACCCTATTTTTTCCTGATTTTTGAAAAATTTTCTGTTATTGCTGAATGTTTGCTACAGCACTGCTAAAGCTACCGTAGAAGCCTACAGCAATTAACCCAACAACAACACCAGCTACACAAAGCAGAGCAGGTTCAATAAGTTTGACAAATTGTTCTACACCTTGATCGACTTTTTCAAATAGCTGTGCAGCATAGTTTTGAAGTGTTACACCTAAACGACCGCTTTTTTGCGCACTAGACAAGACCATATAGGTTTGACCATCAAAAGCCCAATGAGCTTTTTTTAGTGCGTCACAAAAAGGAATGCCTTGATATAAATATTCTTTGGCTAATTCTAAGGCTTTAGATAGCTCATAGTTACGAGCAGAACTAGCAAGAATGTCTAAGGATTCTTGGGGAGTTAGTCCAGCAGAAAACAGCGTTCCCATTAGCCACATTGTTTCCCCTACATTCATATTAATAAATAAAGGGCCAAGACCTTTTATTCTAAGTTGATAGTGCATCCAAAGTTGTTTACCGCCACCAGATTTCCAGTAAGTTGAGAGCAAAAAGCCTAGACCAATAAGAACAATAATCACTACATACCAATATTTATTAACAAATTCTCCTGCACCAAATAGCATAGTTGACATTGGGTTGTCGATCATTTTGGGGTTGATAGCAATAAATAATTCTTTAAGTGTAGGTAGGATATAAAAAGCAAATATTCCACAAGTAATTAATAAAAATGCACCAATAAATGATGGGTAAAGTAGCCCTGCTTTGACTTTATCACGCGCACCTTTACGACGTTTAAGATAGCTAATTAGCATATCTAGAATGCCTTCGCGCATTTCTCCAAATTTGTCACGTCGTTTTGTCCATTTACCAGATTGTTCAGCAGCACGAATTAAAGCTCTGTAATCATCTCCAAAAACATTAGGGAACCGCCCCATCGCTTCACTAAGTAGCTTTCCATTTTCAATATCATCAACCATTAAGCTAATAGCAAGAGAAAATTTTTTATTAGAAATAGCTTGTTGCAGTTGTCTAAGCATGTCATTAACTGGAACGCCTGCTTCATAAAGATCCCTACAGCTTTCAGTAAATGTAATTAATTCATCATCCTTAACCTTTAAGTTAACATCTATATTGACACGTTTTGCTTCGCTAACTTTCATTTTTTGAAAAGTATTAGTAACAGCCATAATACACGTCCTTTATTCTTGATATAACTAATTTATTTACAATAAGTTAAGACATCGTTTCTATTTCTTCTTCTGAAATTCCTTCTAAAACTGGGTCAGGTTTACCAATATGATAAATTATTTGATCTAAGGTAGTGTCGCCTAATAAAGCTCTTTCTAAGCCTATAGACCAAAGAGAACGAAATCCTTGTTTTAAGGCTTGTTCTCGAACTTGATCAGGGGTTGCAGATTGATTGATTAAAGTGCGAATTTGACGAGTTAGCATAAGCACTTCATAAATTCCAACCCGTCCATAAAAACCAGTGCCACGACACAAGGTACATTCTTGGCCGCGAGCGTTGCGCCCACTACCTCTAGCAAATTGAATTGGATATTCCCACCCTATTTTAGAAGCATATTCAGCTAGTCGAGGAATATTTGGTATGTTTTCATCAACAACCTTGACACATTCTGAGCAAATACGTTTAACTAGGCGTTGAGCAACTACAAACTTAAGTGCGCCAGCGATTTTATAATTTTCAATCCCAAAATTTCTTAATCTGTCTATGCACTCTATAGTGTTGGATGTGTGCATAGTGGTTAGAACTAAGTGACCTATTCCAGCAGTTTCTATTGCCATTTGCGCTGGTTCTGGTTCTCGAACTTCACCAATAACAATAATATCTGGGTTATGTCTTAAAATATGTGTTAAGTAATAGTGAAATCCTCGTTTTTCATTTCCTCCACCTTCATCAACACGTTTTCGGCTAACTCCAATTTGAGTAACATAAGGTAGGTTAAATTCTGGAGGATCTTCAACAGTAACAATCTTTTTGGTAGCAAATTTTTGTTGAAACTCTTTGATTAAGCAAACCATTGTAGTATTTTTACCTTTATTGACAGGCCCAGCAAATACTATCATTCCATCGGTTAGCATCATCATTTCTTCACGAAATAAACGGTCTTGAAAGGGAAGCAAGCCTATTTTATCTAAGGTAAAAACAAAATTATCTTTTTCTTGAAGTCGAATTGACATTGATTCGCCGCGATCATCGCCAGCAGGGATAAAGTTGACACGAAATTCAACTGGAGATTCACGGGTAGCGTAGGTTAAGGTAGGTCGAATTACTCCAGATTGTCCATCCCAAGTATTGTTAGGGTCTAGTCCAGCATAGATTTTTAAGATTTGTGGGATACGTTCATATTTTTCTAGTTCCATTATTTCTTCATGAATAGTTTGATATTCACCATCAACCCGGATGCGGCAAACCATTAATTCCCGGCTTTTTTCATAACCACCTGCTTTAGGATCCATACGGAAAAGGTCAATATCAATATCAGTTGCTCTAGCCCAATGTCCATCACAAAGCAGGTTTTCTATTAATTCACGAAGTGCATTATCATTATGGCTAAATTGGCGAGAACTAGTAGAAAATACAAGATGTTTGCGTTGCCGACGTTCGGTTTCTACTTGTTTAATTTGTGAAGAAATTTGTTTATAGCGTTCTGTTCGTTGCTCCTCATTAATACGTAAGTCTCGACGTAAATAATGACATTCAATAGCAGATTGAATAACTTCTTCAGAAGAAAAAATAAACTTAAATTGTAAATGTCTATGTTGGCCGGCTAATATGTGTTCTGCAACACGTTGAGATTGTTTACTTGCACAAATTATGGTTACTAGATTGCCTTTTTTTTCTATTGGAATTAACACTTGCTCTTTGGCAAATTTAGGGTCTACTAGAGCTAAAACTTCATCTTCAATATTATAAAGTTTAGAACGATCAAAGATAACTTCTTCGCCATCAATATTTAACTGTTCTGCTTGATAAATAGAAGCTTCAGGTGAAAGGCTAGGGATAGAGAGTTCATCATCATAATCAGGATTATACTTAGGTGGTTGAGGCTTAGGTGTATCATCTACTTGTGTATCCCGTCTAAGAGCAGAAGTTAATCTATTTAAGTTTGAGCTAGATGGTTTTTCTGGCTTGGCGGGTTGGGGCAAGCGACGAAATTTGTCAAATAAAGCCATTACGATTTCTCCTATTCTACTAGAGCCATTTATTTAGTTTGATCTTTTTTATCTATTTTACCTTGAGTAAGATATGCGGAAGCATAAATTGTGGCATACATTTTTCCTGTTGGTGTGCCATTTGTTGTTTCTAGTTTCATCACTACAGAATTAACTTTTAACAGCCGTTCAAAACGTGCAAAGTCTTCAATATAGCGTCCAATACCATCATAATCACCTAAAATTTCTACTTGAAAAGGCACTTCATTTAATGAGCCAATTTTGCTAGTTTTACTGCTTTGAGAAAAAAACTTAAAGTCTAAGGCTCGGGCTTTAGCTTGTTCTGATAATTTTATTTGTATATTGGGAAGCTCTGCTTCTGAAGGAACTAGGGATTTTAGAGACTTAAATTGTTCTTCTGCTTCAGTTAAAGATTTTTCTAGTTGATCAGCGTTTGCTTTAATTTTTTCATTTTCATCATTGCTATTTTTTAGTTCATCAAGTTTTAATTGTTGTTTTACTAATTCTTCTTGTGCAGGTAAAAAGTAGTACATATTTGATATTTCATAACTACCCCAAATAATAAATAAAGCTAAAATAATACCTGCAATAACACCTGTAGATTTATTATTTTTTTCTGTAGACATAAATAAATTTCTCCCAAATAACTTATTTGCTTGTGGTTTTTACTGTATTTTCTGTAGGTAAATTATTAAATGGTATTGTACCAATATATCTACAATTAATTTCATAATTACCAATATTAGTTTTATCATCGTAAACAGGAACAACATCAGAAAAAACATCTACACTAGCTCCAAGTTGTTTAGCAAATTCAAATACGGCGGGACGTTCTGGGGCATAACCTTTAATTTTGACATTGGTTTTATCAATTGTAAGTTCGCTAAATACAATCCCTTGAGTAATCCTTAAATCAATTTGTTTTAGAACTGTCCTAATAGTTAATTGCTCTTTGCGAATTTCCCCAATGGTTGCAGTACGATCTTTAATAGCAGTAATTTTACGATTATATTCATCATGCTTAGTACGAATATCAACAAGTTGAGCAGCACGAATTTCTTCTTTAGCTAGTTCTTCAATCAGTTTTTTATTTTCTTGGTAGTTGTTATAAAAGCGATAGCCAAAAAGTCCCACAGCTATGATTAATCCAGCAACTAAAATTTTGCTTTGTTCTAATAATAGAGGAATTGTTTTTTTGACAGTGGCTTTTGTAGTATTAGAAATTATATTAACAAGTGTTTGTTCTATTTCTATAACTCGTTCTAATGGTAATTCTTTACGTAACTCTATATCTGTGTCAGCTAAGTTAAGTCCAACATGTTCAAGGATCATTCCAGCACTAGCAATAGCAACTGCAAGTTGATGGCCTTCTAATTGAGCTTCTTTACGTCTTGCGCCTAGGTTACGGCCAAGTTCAAAAGCTCCATTGCGATAAGGGGACATTAATTCTACTTGGCTAGCAAAATTATTCATTTTTTTAACATCATCAGAATCAAATTCACCAGCAAGAATTAATAAATCATAATGAGAAGCTGCAAGTTTTTCATTTGCAGATTGTAAAAGAGCAGAAATCTCTACATAAGCATCCTCTCTTTTATCCGACGTTAGTTCAATAGAACCTTCCCAAACAGGAAGTTCAGTTTGAGCTACTAAAAGAGAAATAAAGTTTCCGGCCCAATGTAGTATCGCAGTTCTTAGTTCAGGCTGTGGTCGATAGCTACGAAGATAAAGATACATCAGCGCGGCCATAGATTGATTAATAGATATTTGAGGAATACTTGGGAATGTATCTCGAACGCTCTTAAGGACTTCTTGCGCCATATCTTTATGAATAGCAGCAAGTATTGAGCTATGAGAAATTTTGAGAAAATCTGAATATTGAGTATCTACAGAAAGGCCGCGTTTGCGTTTTTCCATCTCCAAATTAAAGCTATTTAAGTCTGCAATAGCAAAACATAAGGTGTGTGCGTCTCCAAGAGATACAGTTATTGCTTCTGGTTTAAAGTTTTGTAAAAAGTTGGTATCGCCGCTTTCTTGTTCTGAGTAATAATCCCAACCTTCTAAGTAATACTTTTCTCCATCTGTGGCAATGAGTACAGCTTTAGTTAATAGATCGTTACTTAGGTCAATTGCTACAACTGAGCGAGATTTGTTAAAAATATTAACCATAATGATAAATCCTCAATAGATGCTAAATATAATTATTTTTATTTATGACTATCTAGCTATTGCTATGCCATAAGATTTTTAAGAAAAAATAAATTACCATTTAGCATAGTAAATTATTGGTTTTATAAGATATTAGTTAAAATATTCCTTTATCAAAATTAGTTTACTTTTTACTTGTATCTGCCAAAAGTGACAATATAAATTCTTGTCAAAGATGACAAGAGTTGCCAGAAATGGCACAAAGCAGTATTTTACATCATGGTGTCTAGATGTAAAGCGTCTTACCTAGCAATTTATTAAAATTAGATTTACTAGTAAAAAAAGTTATTTCAAAACAATACTTTTTAGTTTCTAGCTAATTAATTAAAGTTAAAAAGGAAACTCTATGTATATTAAATTATTGTACTTATTTTTAGTTATTAATATTTTATTAAATTTTACTAGTTGTAAAGCCACTGTAAAATCACCTGATAAGATTTCTAGACTTTCAATGCTTGATAAACAAAAAGTGGATGACAAAGTAGAGTTTACTGTTTGGGTAAGCGAGGTTGGAGGGGATGAAAAACTAGGATTAGAACTTGTTAGTAGTGATGCAGCTAATAGCTATCCTATGGCAATTATTACACTTAAAGATGGTCAAAAAGCTCCTGAAAAAGAAAAACAACTCTGTATTCGTGGTCAAATTGCAAGACGTGATGAAGTATCAGGAAATATAATTTATCGTATCAAGGAAGGGGAAGTTATAGATTGTTACTAGTCTACTAGTTTGTTTAATTTTTTATGTTAAAATGTTTTCTCTACCCGTTTAACCATAATTTTTATTAAAAGTAATTTTAGGAGCAGGACTTATGAAACGCTTACTATTAATAACAACTATTATATTGCTAACATTTTCTACAATAATCAATTTATCTAATGTCAATGCTTTCTCACCTCAACTAAATAGAGACAGATTTTCTATTAACTTAGTTGAACCAGATGGTTTTTTAGGGCTACGTTTAGGTGGTAGTTTTCGTTATGCTGAAGATTTATTTGGTGAACCTAGTGTTGTACGTAATGGAAGTATAGAATGGCGTTTTACTAGTGCTGAATATGATCCGTATGAAGGCTTAACCGTTCTAGGAACTAAAAAAAGCATTGATGGTTTTGTTGCTTATTTAAGACCTGGTCGGATTCAATTTAAGGAAATGGATTTATACCCTAAGCAAAATAAACTTGGGGCATTTAGTGCTTCACGTCAATATGTTGTAGGTAGTTATAAAGTTCGTTTAATAGTTGAAGGATTAGACTCAAATTATGTTCGTCGAATTATTATGCAGGCTGAGAAACAATAGCTAAGTTATAGTTTTCTTTGACTTTTCTAGCTAAAAGTGTTACAAGTGGCAAAAACTTATTTCTTAGGTTTAGAAAAATGACATCAGAAGATTTTAATAATATTTGTTGGCAATTAAAAACTGGGACTGAATTGGTACTAAAGCTAAATCATTATGAACATGGTGAAAAGCTAAATGGTTTATTTCTTAATTTTACAGAAGCTGGAAAATATCCTGGGATGATGTCTTTAATCACCAAAACAGGTTCTGTAGCTATCCTTTCTGATTGGATTCAAGAGCTTTATATAATTCCTAAAGGAATGCGGCCAGAAGATGTTATAGGCTAATTATTGATCTAAAAAACATCATTTAAGAATTTAGAAATTATATAAAATTAGCTTTTCTTATCCTCATATCTTATTCTAAATTAACATTTTATCTACTCTTTGGCAGGAAATACTTGTCCCGCTGGTCAAAATATTGTTATCATCCCCGTAAAAATTAATCCGTATTTTGCTAAATGGGGGTTTCTTTAATTATGAGTCGGGAGAGAGAAACATTAGAGCTAGACGTAGTGTTTGTTGGCGCAGGGCCTGCAAATTTAGCAGGGGCATACCATTTAAATAAATTAATCAAAGCTCATGATGAGGCAGTTGCACAAGGAAAGAAAAAAGGGCCTAAGCTTGGAGAAATAACTATAGGCGTTGTTGAAAAAGGACGCGAGATTGGCGCACATATTTTGTCAGGTGCAGTAATGGATCCAAAAGCATTAAAAGAATTAATGCCAGACTTTTTAGAACAAGGCGCGCCTGTAGAATCAGAAGTTACCTATGACAAAGTTTTGTTTTTAACCAAAAAAGGCAACTTTGCTCTTCCTATAACCCCACCACCACTAGTTAATCATGGCAACTACATAGTATCGTTAGGAAAAATTGCTCGTTGGCTAGGCAAAAAAGTAGAAGAAGCCGATGTCAATATTTTTACAGAAACTCCTGCATCAGAAATTTTATTTGATGGTGACAAAGTTATTGGTATACGCACCGGAGATAAAGGTATTGGCAAAGAAGGAAAAAAGAAAGGCAACTATGAACCCGGTGTAGATATTATTGCTAAAGTAACTGTTTTAGGTGAAGGTTCTCATGGTTCATTAACCAAAAAACTAAAACCAAGACTACAACTAGATAAAGACTCTAATCCTCAAGTTTATGCTATTGGAGTAAAAGAAATTTGGGAATTGCCTAAAGGTCGTGTACAAAGTGGACATGTTTACCACACTATGGGCTTTCCACTAGATAATTATACATATGGTGGTGGATGGGTTTACCATATGAAAGATGATTTATTAGATATTGGCCTAGTAGTAGGACTAGATTATAAAAATCCATTTTTAGACCCACACGCACAACTACAAAAATATAAAACACATCCTTACTTAAAAGCCTTGTTAGAAGGTGGAAAACTAGTTGCTTATGGAGCTAAAACTATTCCTGAAGGCGGATTATTTTGTTTTCCACAACTTTATGCTGATGGAGTCTTAATAGTAGGAGATTCAGCAGGATTTCTTAACTCTGCTCGCTTAAAAGGCATTCATTTAGCTATGAAATCTGGGATGCTAGCAGCAGAAACTATTTTTGAATCACTACTAGCAGATAATTTCTCAGCAGAGCAATTAAGTATTTATGATAAGAAGTTTAAGCAAAGCTGGGCATATGAAGAGCTTCATCATTCCCGTAATTTCCACCAAGCTTTTAAGGATGGCAATCTAGTAGCAATGCTACATGTTGGTATGCAAATGGCTTTTGAAGGCAATTATTGGGGTGTATTTGACCGCGCTCATAACGAAGCAGGTCATACCCATATGCTAAAACTACTTAATTTTGATAATCCACAACCAGAAAAACACAATTTTGATGGGAAATTAACTTTTGATAAGCTCACAAATGTTTATTACTCATCAACCAAACATGATGAAGACCAGCCTTGTCACTTAAAGATTTTAGAACCAAATATTTGTGTTGATCGCTGTGTAAAAGAATATGGTAATCCTTGCCAATATTTCTGTCCTGCTAAAGTTTATGAAATGACTGAAGAAGGTGATGGTAAAAAGAAATTACATATTAATTTTGCTAACTGTGTTCATTGTAAGACCTGTGACATTATGGATCCTTATCAAATTATTGATTGGGTGACACCTGAAGGTGGCGGTGGGCCAAGCTATACAATTATGTAAGCTTATAAAACAAACTAAAATAGCCCAGATGATCTAGTAAATCTCTGGGCTATTTTAATTTATCTTAACAGAAAACACCTAGGTTATTTTCTACTCATCATGTATTGTACGTAATTTTAACACTTCAAAATGGCGCACTCCTTGAGGAGTTTTTACTTCTATCTCATCTCCTTCACGTTTTCCCATTAAGCTTTTACCTATTGGTGAAGTAGTAGAAATATATCCTTTAGTTAAGTCAGATTCTTCAGCAGTGACTAAACGATAAGTTACTTCTTCATCTTTATCTTGGTCTAATAATGTTAAAGTAGAACCATATGCAGCACGATCTTTAGGTAAAGCATCAATGTTAATTAAGGCTAACTCTGATAACCGCTTACGTAAAGCTCCTACACGCGCTTGCAGATATTCTTGTCTATCTCTAGCTGCTTTATATTCAGCATTTTCCCGTAAATCACCCAAAGCCGCAGCTTTTTGTAATTCCCTGGGTAGTTCTATTTTTAGTTCTGTTTCTAATACTTTTAACTCTTCTTCTAATTTCTTTTTAACATCTGCTGGCATAAACCCTCCAAAATATTATAAATATCATTCTTTGTGAGAGTAATGTACAAAGAAAAAACAGCTAGCTTATCAATAAAAGATGATAAAATACTGTTTGATTTTTAATTTAGTTGATTTTCACCTAACTAGCGACTAAAGCTATATCGGGAGGTTTATCAAAATAGTGCTATTGTTAGGCAATGATAAAATTATTAAAGTAGGGGGAAGTGGATATTTCCCCCTACATAAAAAACTATAATTTTAATTCATCAGGTATCGAATCAGGTTCTTTATACCAATCCGCATTGATTTTTAAGTATTTTTCTTCGTTTTTTGGTAAATCATCTTCACGAAAGATAGCTTGTGGAGGACAAGCAGGCTCGCAAGCCCCACAATCAATACATTCATCTGGATTAATAAAAAGCATTCGATATTTTTCAAACTCTGGTTCATCCTTGCGAGGATGAATACAATCAACCGGACAGGCTTCTACACATGCTGTATCTTTGGTATCAATGCATGGCGAAGCAATAACAAAAACTCCCATGATCCGCTCTCCTTATTTTCAGCACTTAATGCTTCGTCCTTTTGTTTAGCATTAAAATTGTTGAGTTATTTGCTTTTGTAGGAAGCAAATTGCACAGGCATTTTAACATATGTTAAAAAAAAGACTACAAATACCTGCATTTAGCCACCTATAGAAAAAGTTTATTAACCCTTGATTAAAATTAGTTACTAGCAACATTGCTAGTAGTAGTAATTGCAGATTTTTCTGTTGATAGTTTCTTAAATTCTGTTAGCACAATGTCTGGAGTAATTACTTCAGGCAAAATAACTGGGTCTTTTTCCTTTGGATTGTACAGCACATATAAAGGAACTCCACTACGACCAAATTTTTCTAACATTTGAGTAATATTTTCATCTCTAGAAGTCCAATCAGCTTTTACAGGAATAATTCCTTGTTTAACAATCTCGTCTTTTACTGCTTGGCTACTAAAGGTAACTTTTTCATTAACTTTACAGCTTAAACACCATGCAGCAGTAAAATCTAAAAATATTGGTTTACCTTGAGCGCGTAAATCATCAATTAATTTAGGAGAGAAAGCTTGCCAGGCAATGCCATCAGGGCTAGGAAGACCTTGGCTTTGTTGAGGGCTAACGGCTTCATTTTTTGCAGTAGAAATAGCAAAAGTTAGACTACTAGCAACTAAAATAAGCATAACAGCTTGAGCAATCCGACGAGTTCGATTAGCATTCATTAAGTTTCCCCAACGTCCTAAAACCCAAACACCTACACCCATTACTACAAAAGCAAGTAGTAATGTAACAACTACATCTACACCCGCTTGAAGACCTAAAACCCGAATTAACCAAACTACTGTAGCCATGAGTAAAAAGCCCATAAATTGTTTAAATGTTTCCATCCAAAGACCTGGTTTGGGAACGAATTTTAGAAGCGAAGGGATAGAAGCAAGGAGAACATAAGGAAAAGCCATCCCTATTCCAACCGCAGAGAAAATCAACATAGAAGCCCAAATAGGTTGAGTTATAGCAAAACCTAAGGCAGAACCCATAAAAGGCGCGGTGCAAGGTGTAGCAACTAAAGTAGCTAAAACTCCGCTAGCAAAAGAGCCAAAAAAACCAGATTTTCCCATAGCACCTTGACCAACACCCATTAAAGATGTGCCAACTTCAAAAACTCCAAAAAGGTTAAGTCCAAAAAGGAAAAATAATGTTGCTAAACAAACTAAAAATACTGGTGATTGAAGTTGAAAACCCCATCCTAATTTTTCACCTCCAGCACGTAGCAACATCAAGGATCCACCTAATACCCAAAAAGAAATTAATACACCTAGAGTAAAAACAACTCCATGTTGCCAAGTTTTACTTTTATCTTCTTCAGCTTGTTTAACAAAACCTAAAACTTTGATTGATAAAACTGGTAAGACACAAGGCATTAGATTAAGGATTAATCCACCTACAAATGAAAATACAACTGCTAACCAAATACTAGAAAGCTTATTTGGATTATTTGTAACAGTAGTCATATTATTGCTACTGCTATCAGTGCTACTAATATTACCTAGTACAGCAATATCTCCTGCAACTGCAACATTAATAGATACAGCTTTTTCCTTACCACCTGTTTTCCAAGAAGTAGAAGAAACCAGTACCCCTTTTAATTCTTTAGGAACTTCTGTAATTTCTGGTGCGCGTTTAATGGTTAAGGTATAGTCATTACCTGTTTTTTGTAAATTTTGACTTCCAGCGTTTTGAATTACCTCTCCTTCAAGTGGAAAAAATGCTAACTTAGTTATTTCATCCTTAAAATTTACTGGTGGAACAACTTTAATTAAGATTTCATCTTTGTTAGTAGCCGCGCTAAACTGCCATTCATTAGAAGTTATTGGGTGTTTAGTTCGAGTATCAGCAAAGGCTTGTGACCATTTAGTATTTAGTTTTGGGGGTTCATTTTTGACAGGTAAGCTTAATTCTACTTTTGCTCCAGCAGGTAAGCATAATTCTTTACAAATCAACCATTTAGAATTGCCAACTAATTTAACATTACTTCCAGAGATGGTTGAAGGAGGGGTAATTTTTACAAGTAAAAAAACTTCCCCATCATAACCAAAACTTGTAAGAGGTGGGACATCTATTCTTTCTGGATAGGGCCATAGAATAGGATCTGCTGAAAAACCTGTTGGTAGTTCCCATTTAATTGAAGTTGCTAACCCTGAATCGCCAGGGTTTTGCCAGTAAGTATGCCAATGCTCTTCAGCTTTTAAGCGTAGAGCTACCCAAAAAGGTTGTCCTGGTTGAATGGATTCTACTTCTGACACTAATTCAGCTTCAGAATGCTGAGATTGTTGTACTTGTGCTAAAACTGGTAGAGAAAAAGCTGTAAAAAGTAGGCTTAAGATTAATATGGTTTGACAAAAAAAATAACTAAACAATTTAGAACTGAATTTTTTCATAAATTAAACCTTACATAAGTAAAACTTTTGTTAATGGTTGAGATGCTACTTTAACGAACTAAATCAATTAAATTACCAAAATTTCTCCCTAAAAATTATAAAAGTATAATTAATTTCAATCTATTCCAAATAGCTTTAATTTAGCAACTAAATCACTTTGAAAAACAATAAATTAAGTATAATCTTTGGGTAGAGTTTACAAAATGTTTAAGGCAAAAATATATGGCAAAAGAAAAAGCTGAAATACAAGAAAGGGTTATGCTTTCTAAAAGTGAAGAATTAAAAGCTTTGTTAGAAGAACATCGCGGTGAACGGCACATAATTGCAATACAAAATTTTCCTGACCCTGATGCGATTTCTGGTGCTATTGCTCATCAAATGATTTCGGCAGAATTTGGTATTACTACAGATATTGTTTATGATGGGCTAATTTCTCATCAAGAAAATTTAGCACTAGTAAGACTCCTAGATATTGATTTAACTCGCTACCATACTCACATGGATTTATCAGTTTATAAGCACTCAGTATTTATTGACAATCAAGGCACTACAACAACTCTTACTAGTAAATTACGTGATATTGGAATCAAGCCGCTAATTATTGTTGATCACCATGAAAAACAAGCAGTTATTGAAGCTAAATTTACTGATATTCGTAAAATTAATGCTACAGCTACAATTTATACAGAATATATAAAAGATAAATTACTTAATTTAGATAAATCTAATCCTCAACATATTAAACTAGCAACAGCCCTAATGCATGGTTTACGTAGTGAAACAGCAGGATTGATTAGGGCAAAAGAAAAAGATTTTCTTGCTGCTGCTTTCTTAAGTAATTATGTGGAGCAATCTATATTGTCAGAAATTTTAAGTGTCAAACGCTCTCGCAGAGTTATTGATGTTATTCGAGCCGCTCTAGAAAACCGGATGATAAGACATAACTTTTCAATTGCTGGAATTGGATTTTTACGCTATGAAGATAGAGATGCAATTCCACAAACCGCAGACTTTCTATTAACAGAAGAAAATATTCACACAGCCGTAGTTTATGGAATTGTTGGAAAAGATGGGGAAAGAGAAGTAATTATTGGTAGTCTTCGGACATCTAAAGTTACATTAAATCCAGATACATTCTTAAAAAACGCTTTTGGTAAAGATTGGCAAGGAAATTACTATGGCGGCGGAAAATATGAAGCAGGTGGGTTTGAAATCCCCATAGGCTTTCTTTCAGGTAACTTTGATGAAGATTTTATGAAAATGAAGTGGAAAGTTTATGACTCTCAAGTTAAACGCTGTATTTTTGAAGAAATTGGTGTTGAAAAAATAGATCAAGTGGATGAATAAAAATAGTTTTTAGGGGGACATTATGTCATTAAGCTGTAGACAATGTGGACTAATTGGAAGTGTAGTAGATACAATTTGCTCAAGTTGTGGAGCAGTATTAACTAATGGTTCAATGCCGGCTATTAATGATTTTAATTCTTTCAGTGCCTCTAATTTTTACCAAAATAACCCATCTGCACAACAAAACTATAGACAGGAAAATAGAGAGCAACCATGGCAAAATTACCCACAACAAAACGAAGTTTTTCACCAACATCCACAACAAAATAATTTGCCTTGGCAAAACCATCCTCATCAACAGCCTATTTATCAACAGCCTATTTATCAACAACCTATTAGTTATCCTAATTACCCTCAACAAAGTTATTTACCTCCTCCTCAACAATTTTTACCTCCTCCTCAACCAGGACTTTCAGGACATTGGCAAAATAACCAAAATAACCAAAATAATCCAGGACAACAAGTATTTGTAATTAATAATGTTCATCCTGCTAATATTTATCAGGAAAAGAAAAACCCCGCTGTGTCGCTGCTACTAAGTGTTTTATTAACAGGTGCAGGACAAGTTTATAATGGTCAAATAGTTAAAGGCTTACTAATGTTAGGCTCTTGTATTGTGCTATGGGGTTTTCTATTAGGTTGGATAATCTCCATCTGGTCAGTTTATGATGCTTATACAACAGCTAAAAAAATCAATGTTGGACAACCAGTATAACTAATGGCAAGTATTTAATTTAGTGAAATAAAACGGCAAGTAATCCTAAAACAGGATATATCAAGCTAATATGATAGCTAAAGTAAATTTTACAGCACCAATATTACTTAATCAAAGTGCCAGTTCTATTCCATCTAATACGAGTAAATAGATCATTTAATAAATTGCCTGAAGTGGTGCTTCCTTCTTCATCTTTAGCTAAATTAACAGAATAATAAACAATCCATGCACGTCCAACTATATAGTTTCTTGGAACAGTACCCCAATATCTACTATCTTGACTATTATCTCGATTATCTCCCATCGCAAAATAATGGTCGGGTGGGATTTGAAATGGTGCGCCAACAGCAAATTTTTGTCCTGCTGAAACTTTTTCTATATCTGGCTCTACTTCATTCTCATCACTTGAGTAATATACCTTATAAGCAGAGTCTGGTTTAGGCTCATCTTGTCCAAGAATTTCTAATGGAGCATTAGAATCATCAAAGGGTTGCTTAGCTAAAACAAACTGTTCTGGCAGTTCTTTACCATTAATAAAAACGCTATTGCCTTTTATTTCAATAGTTTCTCCAGGTAAACCTATAACACGTTTAACATAATTTGTAGCTGGATCATTAGGGTACTTAAAAACTATTACATCCCCTCGTTTAATTTGACGATGTGGAGTAAATTTATCCAACATTAAACCATCTTGACCAAAAACAAATTTATTTACTAGTAAGTGATCTCCTACTAAAATTGTATTAAGCATTGATCCAGTAGGTACTTTTACGGCCTGTACAATAAAAGTCATGCCAAACAAAGCCATAATGACTGTAACAAGTAGCGATTCAAAAGTATCTCGAAAAAATCCTTTTTTTATTGCATTTTGGGAAGAATTTTCATCTTTAGGAGTGGTAGTTATTGGTTGGGTTTGTGGTTCTAATGGTTTTTCTTCCACAGTTGACATTGTTTTAATCCTTATATTTATTAATTAATTAGTTTAATAAGTTTTAATTTAGTTAATGCTTCTCGTGCTGCTTGTTGATGTGCAGCTTTTATTGCAGGCCCTGTTCCTTTAGCAACACATTCCTGACCAAGACGAAGTTCTATTTGAAATATTCTTTCATGCTCAGGGCCAAATGTATCGACGACAACGTATTCCGGGCCAGGTAAGTTCATTGCTTGTAAGTATTCTTGCAAAGCAGATTTATAATCGGTTGCTGAAAGATCGTCAATATCTAGTTTCTTTAAGTCATGATAAAGCTCTCTACGAACAAAACTATTAGCAGCCGTTAAACCACCATCTAAAAAAATAGCTGCAATAATAGCTTCATAAGCATCAGCTAAAAGAGTTCTCTTAAAACGTCCGCCTGTTTTTTCTTCACCTCGGTTTAGGCGTAAAAATTGACCTAGCCCTAAAGCTTCGGCTCGACGTGCTAAAGTACGTGAACTTACTAAATAAGCCTTGATTTTTGATAATCTACCTTCATCTAATTGTGGAAACTGCTCAAAAATCCAAAAGCTAACAATAAAACCTAATACAGAATCTCCTAGAAATTCCAAAGCTTCATTATGTTTAGCATCTTCTGTTGAGTGTTCATTAGCATATGAACGGTGAGTAAGCGCACGTTCTAAAATCTCAGGACTGTTAAATTCATAAGCAACGCGCTTTTCTAGTTCTGTTAAACTAGTAAGTTTACTTTTTTTTTCCATTAAGCAAGATAACAAAAGGCAAAATATTTGATTAAGTTTTAACTATTATTAGCTTACTTTGGACAAAAAACCAAGTGCTTATTTGCAGTTAAGACAAAAAAACCAGCATCATTAAAATGCTGGTTTTTTACTTGCACAATAATAGTTACTAAATTAATTTGATGGAGCAGCAGTAGATGCAGGACACTCTGATTTAAACTTCGCTAAAAAGTCTTGTAACCCGTCTGTTGATTGTTCATGACGGAATTTCCAGAAGTTTTCTGTTGAGCCACTAACAGCCGTACGTAATTTCTCATAAGGAGCTTTGCCTTCTGAAACTGCTAACATTCTGCCATAAGTATCTAAAATTTCGTCAACCACAACATTGATTTTTTCTAAAGCTGCTTTACCTTCATCACCAGTTTTTTGTTCATCAGTTAATGCGTCATATGTTTTACTTAATTCATTATAGGTAGCAAGTTTAATTTCACCTATAAGGTAATGAGTAACTGGATCAGAGCAATCTTGTGTAGCAGACTCTTTAAACATATTTAGTGCATCTGCATCGTTTTTAGCTGCTTTCCAAGCAAAAATACCTAAAGTTTGGTATAAGCTTCCTAAAATTACAGGCTTTTTCTTAGCCCATTCTTCGTCTTTAACACCTTGAGGTTTTTTGTCAGCTTTAATTAAGTCAATAGTTTTTTTCAAAGCAGCACCACCTTTTTCAGCATAGGTAGTATCATATTTTTTTGCAAAACGCGCGATGGGATCAGACAAGGCTAATAAGTAGTTTAACTCTAGGTCTGGTAGATCTGTAGATACTTCATTTACGACCTTAAACGCTCCTTCCATATTTTCTGAGCCTGCAGGAGCCATACAAGCTTGAAAATTTTCTCCATGAGATTTTATTATTAATTGCTTAAAATAAACAACATATTGGCTTTTTGGATAAAGTTGTAGTGCTTCTTTGACCATAGAGAGTCGCTTATTGGGGTCTTTTTCTGTATTAGCAGCATTGTAAGCGTCATAAGCCTTTTTTTCGCTAGCTGCATCTGGCTTATCACCTTGTTCTTGAATATTTGTTAAAGAGCTAAAAATATTAGTTTTTGCGAAGGTAATAGTTGGATATAAAGATACTGAACCCACCAAACAGGCAGTTGCTAGTAGGGCGTTTAACTTCTTCATTGAAATTTTCTCCTCCTAAGACTAAACTCGGCTTTTAAGTAAAATAAAATTTTTGGATTAAATAAAGTTTTGCCTGAAGCATAAATTACTAGTATTTGATAAGTAGATAGCAAGAATAAATATAGTTCTTAAAAACACTTGGTTTGATAAAGAATTTTAATTTTCAGTTGCTTGGAAAATTGCTAACTGTAAAAAATACTAGCAATAGATTTTTAATTTGAGAATTTTCCATAGTTTACATCATTAGCTTATTTTGTCAAGTTTCTGTATTTATTTGATAAGCCTGTATTAATAGCCAGGTGAATTAGTAAAAAGATGTATATTATTATAAAATATACGTTTATCTTTACAACTAACTAAATTTAGGAGGATAAAATTTTATGTCTGGCGAAGTAGTTTTTGTTGGTATTGCCCCACATCCCCCGCTACTTGTACCAGCAATAGGAAAAGAAAAAATTGCTCAAGTGCAAGATTCTGTTAATGCCTTAAATAAATTTGCTAGCCAAATTATAAGAACAAATCCTGATACTGTAGTAATTATTTCTCCCCATTCTCCAGCAACTTCTGAAGCTTTTGGAGCTTTTAGTAACAAAACCTTAATAGGTGATTTCCATCAATTTGGTTGTAAACAAGTTTCTTTAAGCTTCCCTAATGACTTAGAGCTTTTAGCTGAGTTAGATAAGACTACAAAAGAAAACCAAATTCCTTTTAACCCATTTTTTAATGAGTATTTACTAGATCATGGTGTACTTGTACCAATGTATTATTTATGGCAAGCTGGATGGCAAGGACAAGTTTTAGCATTAAGTTTTTCTGCTCTTTCTATAGAATCACATATCCAATTTGGAGAAGCTTGCCAGCAGGCAGCTAAAAGCTTAGGACGCAAAATTGCTTTTGTTGCAAGTGCTGACCTTAGCCATTATTTATCATTAAACGGGCCTTATCATTTTGAACCTGTAGCACACTTATTTGATAAACAAATCTGTGAAGCTATTAAGCAAAAAAACTTATCATCAATTATTAATGTTGATCAAAATTTACGTCATAAGGCTGGTGAATGCGGCTATCGTTCTATTTTAGTTGCAATTGGTGTGGCAGGAAAAGAAAATCTTTCAACAAAACTACTTGCCTATGAATGTCCCTTTGGTGTTGGTTATATGACAGCAATCCTTAAGGAGAAAATTACTTAATGTCTAGTCTAAATGCTACAGCAATCACACCTATTTTTTTAGCTAAAATGTCACTAGAATCATATTTAAAAAATCAGATTAGAGTAAAGGCACCTGATAATTTACCTAATTATTTGCAACTTAAAGCAGGTTGTTTTGTCTCATTAAAAACAAAGCAAGGTGACTTACGCGGATGTATCGGAACCTTATTTCCAGTATGCAATAATGTGGCTGAAGAAATTATTCGTAATGCAGTAGAAGCAGCAACACAAGATTATCGTTTTAATCCTGTTACTTTAGAAGAATTAGATAATTTAACTTATTCTGTTGATATTTTATCGCCTTTAGAACCTATTGAAGACCTAAGAGGTCATGATGTACAAATTTATGGTTTGTTAATAGAAGCAATAGGCGGTAAAAGAGCCGTTTTGCTCCCAGCATTACCAGGCATTGATACAACAGAAGCCCAATTAATAGCCCTACATCATAAAGCTGGAATTTCAGCAGATACGCCAGTAAAAATGAGTCGATTTTCTGTTGATCGTTATGGCGATAAATAAAACTCAAGTAAACAAAATATGGAGTCAAAAGGGCTTGACTCGCTTCTACCCTTTTGTTAGCTTTTTATGTCCATAAGTTTTAGTAACAACAGACAATTAAATAATATAAATTATCCTACCTTTTATAAAAATTTAGAGGAGAGCTTACATGTCCTTTGAAGCACTTGGAATGATTGAAACTAAAGGTTTTGTTGGTGCAGTAGAAGCATCTGATGCAATGGTTAAGGCTGCTAATGTAGTATTAATTGGTAAAGAATATATTGGGGCTGGCTATGTAACAGTATTTGTGCGCGGTGATGTTGGAGCAGTAAAAGCTGCAACAGATGCAGGAGCAGCAGCAGCAAGACGAGTAGGCGAATTAATTAGTGTACACGTAATTCCCCGCCCACATTCAGAGTTAGAGCGAGTTTTATCTGACAATGGAATGAGTTTAGAAAAAGCTCTCCCTCCAGCAGATAAAAAAGCCCTACCTTCTGGAAAAGAAGATAATAAAAAATAGTAAAACCTAATAGCTAAATTTTATTTTATCGCTGTGGAGGAATGATGTCTGTCGATAAAGATTTGACCTCAGTACAACAAGCACGTGATTTAGTAACGGCTGCTCATTCAGCACAAAAAATTTTTGCTGCCTTTAGCCAAGAACGTGTTGATGAAATTGTTCAGGCTGCTGCCCTAGCAGCTTTAGCAGACAAAGACCGTTTAGGCCAATTAGCCAATCAAGAAACTGGTTATGGTGTGGCAAAAGATAAGGCAGAAAAAAATCGCTTTGCGGCTGAAGATGTTCATAACTTTTTCCGTAACCTAAAAACGGTTGGCGTTGTCTCTGAAACAGATAATTTAATTGAAGTTGCTGACCCACGCGGTGTAGTAGCAGCAATCATTCCTTCCACAAATCCCACATCTACCGCAATTTTTAAGATCTTAATCTCTCTAAAATCAAGAAATGGGGTGGTTTTAAGCCCTCATCCATCTGCTGTACAATGTATTAGTGAAACTACTCAGATAATGCGTAGTGCTGCGCAAAAAGCTGGCGCACCGGCTGGTTTAATAGGTTGTTTAACAGTTTCTACCCTACAAGGAACTGAAGAACTAATGAAACACAAATTAACATCTGTAATTTTAGCTACAGGTGGAATTGGTCTAGTAAAAGCTGCTTATAGTTCTGGAAAACCCGCTTTTGGTGTTGGCCCTGGTAATGTTCCTGTTTTAATAGAAGCTTCTGCAAATATTGAAAAAGCTGTTGCTGATATACTAACAGGTAAAACTTTTGATTATGGAACAATTTGCGCCTCTGAACAGGCTGTAGTAGTAGAAAATAGCATTAATAAACAAGTGCGCCATGCCTTTATTTCTCAAGGTGCTTATTTTTGCAATGAAACCGAGAAAGCAAAACTAGAAAAAATAGTTGTACTTCCAACCAGAGGACTTAATCCTAAAATTGTTGGTAAATCACCTCAAGTAATTGCTGAAATGGCAGGGTTTTCCGTGCCAGCAGATATTAGAGTTTTGATGGTAGATCTTCAAGGTGTTGGACGTGATCATCCGCTTTCAATGGAAAAACTTTCTCCCATACTAGCTTATTACACGGTTTCTAGCTGGCAAGAAGGTAGTAATTTATGTGAGCAAATTCTACGTTTTGGCGGCATGGGGCATACAATCGGAATACATTCACAGAACCGCGATATCATTCGTCAATTTGCTTTACAACAACCAGCATCAAGAATAATTG
>Ga0268299_1001551_pt1 | contig 38558 bp, 31 predicted proteins | sample NOBtaG_FD_193484 | JGI IMG/M metagenome (GOLD analysis project Ga0268299, IMG submission 193484) | Activated sludge microbial communities from bioreactor in Nijmegen, Gelderland, Netherland - NOB reactor | ecosystem: Engineered > Bioreactor > Aerobic > Activated sludge | place: Netherlands... | reverse complement strand
GGACGCACCGACATCCCATTGACGAAGGAAGCGGTATCGGGATTGAGGTCAAAGCGCCACTCAGAAGCCTGCACCCGGCGGCGCTGTACGACCCAGACACGCGGCGCATCCCCATCCGGCAGGATGACCTGTAAATTAACCGGATACGCCACTTCACGCCCGCTGTCGCCACCCTGAATGACATCATCCTGTGCTTCCAGCGCCAGCGGTGTCGGGGTCGGACTGACCAGCGGTGTCGGAGTGGGGCTGACCTCCGGTGTCACCTCGACATCGGAGGTGGAGCGCCCGCCGAGTAATCGGGTAAACATCAAGCCGAAGAACAGCAGCGCCGCCAGTCCGACCACGATCATCACCTTCGGCGAAGGCTTGCCAGAGGCGGGCTTGACTTCATCCTCCGGCGCATCCAGCACCACATTCTGCTGCGCCGCTTCCTGCACTCTGCCGGGTGTCCGCGCCCAGCGCGACCCTACTGGGACGAGCGCCGCTTCGTCGTAGCGTTTGAGCAGTTCGGCAGCGACCTGTCGTTCCAGCTCATCCGAACCGACAGCCCCTGCCGTGCGGACTTCGCGCTCGTAGGCAGCTTTGTAGGCACGCTGGCGATCTGTTGGCACCAGTTCCCACAGAGCGTGAAGTTCACTTAAGGACAGCCCACGCAGTTCTTCAAGGCTGTGATAACCCAGAACATCCATTATGTACTCCCTCCAATCACACTGCCGCTGCCGCCGAGCGCTGCCTGTTTCCGCACGGCTTCGGTGTAGGCGGCATCGCCATCATCGGTTGGCGCTTCAACGATCACATCGACCTGTGGTTCAACGGTGATGTCGGGTTCGACTTCGATCTGCGGCTGGATCATCGGCTGAGCCTGTGGCACGGCCATCATGCCAAACGCGGTAATCTCATTCGGGATCATTTGGGCGCTGTGTTCCAGCCGGTTAACCTCTTCACGGGCAGTATCGTAGGACATATTGCCGTCAGCCCGCACCTGCTCGACCAGTGCGGTTCGGGTCTCGTCGGTCAATCTGCCATTCGGTGACGACTTGACTTCGCGCACCACCTGTTCCGCCTGTGTGCCAGAAATACCCAGCCGCAGCGCCTGATCTGCGAACAGTCCAAAACGTGACAAATCTTCCTGCACAGGCGGTTTCTCACCCCCGACAGGCATCACGCCCATCGCCCGCGCCATGCGATCTGCCACCGTCAGATGGTCAGTGCCACCAGCAGCAGGTTGCCCGTTCTGGATGCGCTCCATCTGCATCCCCCGGATGACATCGCCCATCACTCCGGCGACATCGCCACTGCCTGACACCTTCAACTGCCCTACCATGACCTGCATTTGCAGGCGGGCGACATTTGCCAGCGCCTCAGCGCTTTGTTCCAGCCGTGCTGCCACCTGGTCGAAGCGGCTCATATCGCCTTTGCCATCGCGTTCCATCATCGCGCCCAAAGTTGAATGCGTGCCAGTGGAAGCTTTCAACGCATCCGAGACGTGCTGCTCCATCTCCTCGCTATTCATCTCAGCAGCATAATCACTGCGTTCCTGACGGCGGCGGGCATCGGACTTATCCTCTCCGCCTTCATTCAAGGGCACTGCTGCCACTGGCGTAAACATCCCCGTGCGCCGCGCTCTGGCAGGTGTGAAGCCGGAGACCATCTCGCCGTTTTCATCCTCAAACCAGTCAGCATCATTCTGGGGACGTGCGCCGCGTTTGCGTTTGGCATCCTTCGGCAGTGTCCAGCTTTCCAGCGCTTCACCGACTGCTGGAACCAGCATCGGACGCGACACGAGCCGACCATATTCGTCATAGTCGGCTTTGGCAGGGTCACGATCACTCAACAGCGCCGCGCCCACTAAGGGTGCAGCGGCACGCCCAATCACAGGAATATTCCGTGCCACCTGCCGCGTCGCCGCACCTTCAGTGAACTGCTCGGCAGCTTCGCCCAGCGCCGTCCCGCGCACACCGGGCAAATGGGTCAGGGTTCGCGCTGCGTTGCTCAGGCTGCCAAATCCCCCGAACATCAAGCCTGCGGTCTGGGCAGTAGTCGCCCCGTTGTTCAGGGCATTCATGCCTGCCAGCGCATTTGACCCCATGCTGGTCATGAGCGATGCACCGCCTGTCGCGGCGGCAGTTGCTCCCGTGACGGCAGCCGATGTGACCGAACCGGGCGATAGTAGGACGCTGCCGGAAACCTGACCCATCGCGTTAAACAGACGGTTGAAGCTGTTCCAGACGGCTTTGATGCCCGACCACATGGTAATCACGATGAACACCAGACATATCAGTCCGATACCAATAATGGCGGCGGCGCTGCCGGTTGCCGCGCCTGCCAGAAAAAACCCAATTACCAGCGCCTGAATGAGCGCGATAATAGTGGTCTGCACAATCAGTTCAATCCACTGGTTGATGATGCTGTGAGCAATACTTTCGGTACGTTTGAAAAAGGCAAATAGGATCGCCACGCCAAACGAGACAAAGGTGATCCCCATCGCAATCGTGATCAGCAGATGCACGATCTGTTCCACCAGTCCAAACAGCAAGAGCGGCCAGGCCGTCAGCGCCCGCTGCTGGGATGACCCTGCCATCGACACGGCGCGATCACGTACCGAGTCTTCCACATCGTCCCAGGTGATGGGCGAAACATTGTGATCAAAGTAATTGCCCTCCATGTTCCAATCCATTGGCACAACGGAAGTGCCACCTTCACCCGCCCACGTCGAAGGGTTAGGATTTTGCAGGTAAATACCGCAGCCGGGGGAATACACCGGCTGGGGATAGCCCATCACGTCCTGAGCGTGACCCCGCAGATACGCCATTGTGATGTCCAGCCCGTCAATTGGTCCGGGACCCGTCGCACCCGGCAGGTAGACATCAAACTGGTCACACAGAGGTCCTAAATCCAGATCGTTGGAATCAACCTGTGCCAGTGACGAAAAATCCCCGGCATTGTCATCCAGTCCCTGAAGCACGCTCAGGTACATCAACTGACTGATATTCAGCCGGAAGGTGTTCATACCCTGATAGAAACTGGGACCAATCGTGAAGAACATGATCCCCGCCACATACCACATAATGGCACTGCGCGGCGCGACAACATCCAGCCGGATAAACGCCGCCAGCAGATAGGTGATCCCCAGCACCAGCAGCGCGACCACAAACACCACGCTGATGGCAAGGCTGAGACTGTTGTTGGTCTGGGCGATGATCGGCATGAAGGCGTTTTCAATCAGCCATTGATTCACCAGCTTGATGGTGTAGCCTGCCATCAGCACCGCTTCTTGCAGACTCCAGTGAACCCCGGCGATCAGGACGATGACGCTGTAGAACAGTTCATCAATCATCCGTGCGAAATCAGGCATGGTTCCTCCTTTCTTCTAATCGGCGACATCGCCGGAACAGTACGGATTGGCAGCGTTGACCCAGGTGATGCGGTTGCCGCCCTCGCCATCCAGCAGGTAGGCGAACTGGCGCACACTACCAGCAGGGATGTATGCCGCCAGTCGATACGTGCGCGTTGAACCCGGCGTAAGGGGGTCGTAGTTCTCACTGGTAAACCCTGCCGCGTTCATCGCCGCTTCCGACGTGCGCCACGTTCCGATTTGTTCGCCATTGGCAGTGTTGATGCGCGTGATCACCATCAGCGCGACGGGGATGGTTTCGTAATTCACGCTTCCCAGATTGCGGATTTCCAGCCGCCACGTCACCAGAGTGCGCGTCCCCACGAGCTGACTTTGCACATTTTGCAGCCGGAAACGTAGACGCAGCGGCGCAGCGGACTGCCCGACAAAGACGGCATCCCCCACGTAAAAATCCTGCGGCGGGGTGATGGTGTAGGGGGTCGGCGGCGGTGGCGGCGTCGGCATGGGTGTGCCTGCCAGCGTGGTCGCGGTTGCCTGCGGCACTGCCGTCGGGCAGGTATAGGAAGCCAGATCGGTGACAATAGTGCCGCACGCTAAAGCCGCGAACAGCAGCATGACCGGCGCGACCAGCAGATAAATCGAGCGCAGCAGCATCGAACGCTGTACCTGCGCCAGAGAGAGTTCATTCTTCATCACAGTTAGCCTCATTTAAGGAATTAGACCGGGCTGGTTGCCGGGCGTGAGCAGCAGGGTGAACCGCACATTCCCCCCGCGCCGACTGTTGGGAAGCTGCCAGACCTTGCCAAAATACGGCACGACCACCCGCGCCTGCGCGGAAGTGACCACCTGTAGTTGGGCGAAGCCGCTGCTATCGGTGAATGCCTGCGCGACGACACGGTTGGTTCCCACTTCGACCACCCGCACGGAGATACCGGACACGCCTTCCGCCGGATCGACAGCGCGGTTGCCGTTCTCGTCGTAGGCGATGACTACCGAAACCGTGACTAAACTGGGTGGAATGGGGGTCGTGGTGGGCTGCACCGTGGGCGGAGCGCCCACCAGTTCCACGCCTGCGGCTGGCATCGGCTGAGGTGTGGGCGTGTAGGTCTCCACCGGCGGCGGGATGATGAGGGTGTTCGCTGTCCCACGAAACACCTGCACTGCATCCAGCGCCAGCACATAGCCTTCGCTCTGCGGATTGCGCTGTTGGGCGCTGCGAAGTTCCAGCGTGTGTACCCCGCGCCCGATGGTGTAAACCCGTGTGCCGGGAAACGCCAGTTCCGGGGCATAGGCATCTACCGTGTCAATCACCACACCATCTACCACCACCTGAAAGATGCCCATATTGCGGGCGGCGACATAGCGGATACGCAGTCCTTCGCCTTCAAAGGTGAAGCTGGCATAACTCTGCACATTTTCGCTGCGGTGATACTGTCCCCGGCTGGCGCTGGCGTGGAGACGCGGTTCCCAGGGGGTGCTGTAATGCACAGCAGGATTATCCGACTCAAAGCTGTACCAGCCTTCATAGGGCGGCGGTTCATTCGTCGCGTCGGGCAGCGGCTCGACAGGCTGTGGCAGCGCAGGCAGCAGGATAGTCCCCGGTGGAAAGGGCGTAAGCGTGGGCGGCACGTAGACACCGGGCATGACCGCACTGATTTCAACCACTCGCGTCGAGAGCGTCGGTGTCAGGGTTGGCGTGAAAGTTGCGGTTGCCGTCGCGGTGTGGGTCGGGGTCAGCGTCGCTATCGCAGTAGGTGTGTCTGTCGCCGGTGGTGTGCGTGTCGGGGTATCCGAGGGAGTCAGCGAGGGCAGCACCATCAACGTAGGCAGCGCTGCTGTTGCCTGATCGCGCCGTTCAAATAACAGAAAAAAGACCATGCCCCACAATACCAGGCACAGCACCGCCAGGATCAACAAAAAACGCCGCATTCGTCACCTCCGTCTCTCACTGAGACTCAGCGTAGTAATCATGAAATACATTCACCAAAAGGGATGAAAATGGGTAGACTGGTAACGGAGATATCCGCAGAAGTCGTTTGTGGTTGGCACTAGCAGTCCGCAGCGTAGTAGGACTCACGAACCTCCAGAGTACCGAATGATGTCGCCTCCGATGTGGAGAGCACGCAGGATAGCTTCCTAAAAGGCGAGGTTCAGGGTATCTCACCCAAACATGTGGATAAGGAGGTGCAAGATGGAGGTTGTTTACCAACGGTGTGCCGGCTTGGACGTTCACAAGAAGAGTGTGGTTGGCTGTCGTATGATTCCCGATGGTCAAGGTGGCTTTCGTCGAGAAGTCCGCAGTTTCAAAACGATGACCGCTGATGTGCTGCTGTTGGCAGATTGGTTGCGCGCCGGACAGGTGACGCATGTAGCGATGGAAAGCACTGGGGTGTACTGGAAGCCCATCTTCAACATTCTTGAAGGTGAATTTGAGGTATTGTTGGTCAACGCGCAGCACATTAAGTTTGTGCCTGGACGCAAAACGGATGTGAATGATGCCCAATGGATTGCTCAACTGTTGCAGCACGGTCTGTTGAAAGCCAGCTTTATTCCGCCGTTGCCCCAGCGTGAATTGCGTGAACTGGTACGCTACCGTACCCAATTGATACAGGAACGCACGCGGGAAATTAATCGGGTTCAGAAGGTGCTGGAAGACGCTAATCTGAAGTTGGGATCGGTTGCCAGCAACGTCATGGGGGTGTCGGGACGCGACATGTTGGAACAGATTATTGCCGGACAAGACGATCCAACTCAGTTGGCTCAATTGGCACGGGGGCGTTTGCGCGAGAAGATTGCCGACCTGGAACGAGCCTTGACCGGACGCATTCGCGACAGTCACCGTTTGCTGTTGAAATTGCATTTGGAGCATATCGATGAACTTAGCGCCAAGATGGAGACCTTGAGCGGAGAGATTGAGCGCTTGCTCATCCCTTTTGACCAGAGCAACGCGCTGGCACGCTTGGATACGATTCCGGGTGTGAGCACGCAAGTTGCGCAAATCCTGTTGGCTGAATTGGGAACGGACATGAGCCGTTTTCCCAGCGCCAACCATGCGGCGGCGTGGGCAGGACTTGCGCCGGGCAAAAATGAAAGTGCTGGGCACAACCGATCCGCCAAAGTACGGGATGGCAACCAACATCTGAAGGCAGCACTGGTTCAAGCGGCTCATGCCGTCGGTCATATGAAAGATAACTACCTTTCAGCTCAATACCGTCGTTTAGCCGCCCGAAGGGGTAAAAAACGGGCGGCAGTGGCGGTTGCCCATTCGATCCTTGTGATTGCTTATTACCTGCTCAAGCGCGGCACTGAATATGTGGACTTGGGGAGTGATTATTTTGATCGCCGCAATGAACACTATCTTCAGCGCAATCTCGTCAACCGTCTCGAAAAGTTAGGATTGAAAGTGACTATTGAACCGCTTCAAGCCGCTTCCTGACCATTTTCAGGATAGCAAATGCGGCGTGTCCGACCTGTGCAGGATTACAGTTTTGACTTGCCAGTTCTGCCAACCTGTCTGAAATATTTCAGGTGTCAGCGTTGGCGAAGCCTTCGGCGACAGCCATGCTGATGAGATGTTCATTGGTGTTCGCCCCGAAGCGTTTGCGGAGCTTCTGGCGCACCCAGTAAATGCGTCGCTGGGGAACGTCCAACTGTTCGGCGATGTCGTTGATGTGCATTCCCCGTGACAATAACCGCAGCACGGCGCGGGCTTCCGAATCCAGTTTCCAGTCGCGCAGTGGTGATTTCATGGCAACCAGATATTCGGCATTAGCGGTGGGCGATAAATAGGGACGGTTATTCATGACAGTGGTGAGCGCTGGGATCAGGCAGTCCTCCAGATCGTCGCCTGTGAAGAGATAGCCTAACACCCCACAGACAAACAGATCGCGCACCAGCAGCCCATCGACCTTATTCCCCAGGACAATCTGGCGTGAATTGGGAGCAGTCTGTTTCAGCCGTTCCACCAGCGCCAGCACATCAATCAGGGGGTCTAAATGTTCGTTGAACAGGATGATGCCCGGCTGCCAGCGCCGTGCAGCGTCCAGTAGTTCGCCGCCGCTGCGGGCGGTCTGAATCACTTCCCAGTCGGGGCGGTCTTTTAAGATCGCCTGTGCGCCGATCAGCACCAGATCGGCTTCGTCGGCGAGCAGCAGTTGTATTTCCATGTGCCAGTCCTCTGACCTTTCCTCTGGATAGAGTCAGCGTAGCACAGATGGGCGTTTTTGTGGGCGAGAAAAAAGGACAGCCGGTGCGGGAAAATTGGACAGCCGCACCGGGAAATTTCGCAGGAAGCTGTAAATTTCGTGCTGGTAGGGGATCATTCTTTGCGGTCAAGCAGTCCCTGCTTGCGGGCGGCATCCACCAGACTGTCGGTGTTGCCGACGTTGAGCAGTTTCTTTAATTTGTCGCGTATCCGGTACACCGTCTTGGCAGTAACCCCCAGTCGCTCCCCGATTTCCTTGACTTGCAGTTCCTGTTCCAATAAGCGCAGGACATCCCGATCCCGATGGGTTAAGGTTCCCATCGGGCGTGTGCCAAGCAGCTTCAGCGCTTCGGGCGAAATAAACGGATAATGACTGCTGTTGAATTGCAGGGCTTTGAGCAGATGCTCTTGTAGATTGCCGTTTTTGAGGAGAAAACTGGCATTCCCCCAGCGCATCACGCGCTGGATGTACTCGCCATCCCGTCGCGGACTCATAACAATAATGCCCAATCCTGGACGGGACTCGTGGCAGCGTGTGACCAGTCGAATCACCTCCATAGGGGTCAGGGTCTGATCGTCGAGAATGAGAATATGGGCAGCATATTCCGCCAGATAGTCTTCAGCCTCACGCAGGTTGGCAAAGACTCCCACCACTTGATACGGTTCCCCGCTGTCGCCAATGATCGCTTCCACCCCCTTGCGGGTGATGTCGTTCCGGTCACTGATGACCACTTTTGTCGATCTCATCCGGTGTGTACCTCCTTTCTAATGGGACAACCTTTCCACAGGTTGCCCGCAGCTTATCGGGTATCGGTCAAATTATGAACGCATGTTCTATTCACCAATTCTCCATGATATTACAAATTCCAAACGATGCAAAGAAAAAGCCGTTCAAAACCAGTACGAAGGTTGTAGGAATTTGGTTTAGTTAATAGGGAATGTCCAAAATTCCCGATTTGGATGTCCATTTTTCCCGCCCTCTGTGAAATTTCCCGCCTGAAGTGTCCAATTTTCTCGCACACAAGTTCTACGTTTTCGCCTATCCTGTGTTCATTCGTGTAACGAAAGGACACAGGTATGTACGATGAGGTGTTATCGGAGCGGATTGCCTTCCGGCTGACCCCGGAAGTGCGGCGCAAACTGGCGCTGTGGGCGCGGGAAGAACATCGCACCCTCGCCAATCTCGTCTTTGCGCCGGTCTGTCAGGCGATTGCCGCTGAAGAACAGCGGCGCGGACAGCCCATTGAAGCGCAGGAGCGTGAAGCGTTATGACATCTACCTTCACGCTCTCCCCACAGGATGCCTACGGACTGGCGCGGGCGCTGGTGGGTATGTCCTGGGATAACCTGCAACTGAGTCCCGCTGTCGGACTGCTGCTGGCACATCTCGACCCGAATGTGCCGGATGACCTGCGCTTTCTGCGTAAGGTATTGGGGCAGGAACTCTTACGGGCGGTGCTGGCGGTAGATCCGAATGCCCCGCCCCCACCCCTGCCGCAGCGTGCCGCCGATCTCAACATCGTACCGGAACTACCTGCATCGGCGAAACTGACGGATGCCCAAATTCAGCAGGCAGCCAGTGTCGGTAAATGGCTGAACGACTACATCCGCTGGGCAGGCAGCGCTGCCAATGAAACCCCGCTGGCATTCCATCTCGGTGCGGGCTTGTATCTGGCTGCCATCGCTGTCGGACGGAGGCTATATATCCATACCCCCTGGCGGCAACAGGTTTTCCCCAACCTGTATCTGATGGTGGTCGCGGTCTCGACCTACTACCGCAAGTCGGCGGGCTTGAGTCTGGCTTCAGAAGTAGCACGGCTGGCAATCCCACACATGCTCATGCCCCAGCCCGGATCGCCGGAGAACTTCATGTCGATGCTCGGCGGCATTCTCCCACCGAACTTTGCCGACATTCCCCAGTTGGATCGGGCGCGATTGGAAAAAGGCAACCGTTATGCCGCGCAGCGTGGACTGCTGCGTGATGAACTGTCAGGACTTTTCAAATCAATGGGGCGGGATTACATGGCAGGCTTGAAAGAACTCATCATGACCCTCTATGACTGCCCGCCCTATCTCGACTCGAATACCAATAACAAGGGATTGGTCGTGATCCGAGATGCGGCACTGTCTATTCTCGGTGCAGCGACACCCGCCGAACTCTCGTCGGCGCTGTCCTCATCCGACTGGTTCAATGGCAATCTCGCCCGCTTTGGACTGCTCACCCCGGAACCCGACTATAAGGAAAGACCAGCTCCGAAAGACAGCCAGACCCCAACCGAACTGGCGAGCCGATTGCGGCGGCTGCATGAACGACTGCCAGAACCGCCGCTGCCCGATGCGCTCGGTGAGAAAAAGACGGCGGAAGCCTGGTCGCTCTCGGCGGACATCTGGACTGCCTGCCATGCCTATGAACAGGCGCTGCGGGCGATGACTGCCCCCAGTTCGTCACTGGATGATCGCCTCCGCGCTGTCTACGGGAGACTGCATGTGCAGGCAATTAAGGTGGCAACGCTGCTGGCGGCGATGGATTGGGCGGATGAGGAGGGTGGACTGCCGCATCCGAAGGTGACAGCCGCCCACTGGTATCGGGCGCAGCAGATTGTCGAAGACTGGCGGGCTTCCGCCCACCGCCTGCTGGCAGATTTGGGAGAGAACGAAGAGGGGCGGCTGGAAAATCGCGTGTTGAGCCTGCTCAAAGCCTGCGGCGGCAGCGCCACCGTGCGCGATTTGTACCGCACCCTGCGTGCGCCGCGCAAGACGGTGCTGGAGACCCTCAAGGCGCTGGAAGATGATGGGCGGGTGATCCGCGTTCAGAACGCCTACACGGGGCGGGGTCGCCCACCGGAGAAGTACGAACTGCTCGATGCGGATTCTGTCACGGCTGCGACATAAATCGAATTTTGTCATTTTGGCTTTTGTCACAGATGCTGCTGGCGAATCGACATAGGATGAATTGTGAGCAAAAATGGGGTTGAAAATTGTCCATTGCCCCTAATCCAAGTGAGGAGTTTTGTCAGATGACGCTGCATCCCCGATATATTCCCGATGTGCCCGAAGTAACCCGGCAGGTCACTCAGGCGGCATTCCATAAAGGCAATCGCTACATGCAGATGCGCGATGAGTTGGGCACCCTGTTCAACGACGAGCAGTTTGTTGACCTGTTTCCCAATGTAGGTCAGCTTGCTGAAGCCCCCTGGCGACTGGCACTGGTGACCGTGATGCAATTTGCGGAAAACCTGACGGATCGGCAGGCAGCGGATGCGGTGCGCGGGCGGATCGACTGGAAGTACGCGCTGAGCCTGGAATTGACAGATGCCGGTTTCGATGCCTCGGTCTTGAGTGAATTCCGTTCGCGTCTGGTGCAGCACCAGGCGGAAGTTCGCCTGTTTGAGGTGATGTTGAGCGCTTTTCAAGCGCGTGGGCTGCTCAAAACACGGGGCAAGCAGCGCACCGACTCGACTCACATTCTTGCCAATGTGCGCGAACTCAACCGACTGGAATTTGTGGGGGAGACGCTGCGGGCGGCGCTCAACGAAGTGGCGACGGTGGCACCGGAGTGGTTGAAAACGGTGGTGTCGCCCGACTGGTTCGAGCGTTACAGCCGCCCGTTCAATGATTACCGGTTGCCGCAGAAGGAAGCCGAGCGACTGGCGTTGGGTGAGCAGATTGGTCGGGATGGCATCGCCCTGCTGACTGCCGTCTATGCACCGACGACCCCGCCTGAACTGCGAACTTTGCCTCAGGTGGAGTTTCTGCGGCGAGCGTGGGTGGTGCAGTTCTACCAGGACGATGACCAGACCCGCTGGCGCGGCAGTGGCAATGTGCCACCGGGCGAGCGCATCTTCACCTCGCCCTATGATCCCGATGCCCGCTTGAGCAAGAAACGCGACACCAGTTGGGTGGGTTACAAAGTCCATTTGACCGAAACCTGTGATGAGGATCACCCGCACCTCATCACCCACATCGAAACGACCCTGGCAACCCAGTCCGATAGCGAAGTCGTTGAACCCATCCATGCGGCGCTGGCAAGCAAAAACTGTCTGCCCACTCAACATCTGGTGGATAACGGCTATGGTTCTGGGGAGGCGTTTGTGTCCAGCCAGCAGACCTATGGGGTTGAGTTGTTCGGACCGGCTCGCCCGAACGTCAGTTGGCAGGCATCCACCGACGGTGCGTATACCCTCGACCACTTCCAGATTGACTTCGCTGGCAAAGTCGTCACCTGTCCCCAGGGACACACCAGCCAATACTGGTATGAGCGGCTGGGCAGTCGCGGCAAACCCGCTGTTCAGGCTATGTTCGCCCCCAAAGTCTGTCAGGCGTGTCCCGTGCGCCAGCGCTGCACCACCAGCCCGCAGGGACGGCAGTTGATCTTCATTCCTGAACCGGAGTTCAACGCCTTGCGAGCTGCTCGTCAGCGAGAAAACACGAAAGCCTTCAAGGAAACCTACAAAAAGCGGGCCGGTATTGAAGGCACGATTTCCCAGGCAACCAATGTGTTGGGAATGCGCCGCGCTCGCTACATTGGCATGACAAAAGTCCATCTTCAGCATTTGCTGACGGCCACCGCCATGAACTTGCTGCGCGTGTTGGATTGGTTGTCGGGTAAGGAACATGCACCTACTCGCGTTTCTGCTTTTGCCCGTTTAGCCGCTTGATCCGATTCGCCAGCAGCATCTGTCACAGGCGTGACAAAAATAGGGAGACAACCGATGGTCGATACCCAGCATTTGAAGGAACATTGTGATCTGCGTCGTTTGGTTGAGCAGGATTTAGGACCTGCCCCGCTGCGCGGCGGACGCGCTTATTTATGGAAATGTCCTTTCCATCAGGAACACAAGGGCTTTAGCCTGGCAGTGTGGGCGAATGGCTATCGCTGTTTTGGCGCGTGCGATACCAGCGGCGATGCGCTGGACTGGTTAACCAACTACCGCCGCCTGAGCTTTGTCGAGGCGCTGCGGGTATTGGGCGAGCGGATGGAGGATATTGCGCCGGTGGAGCGTAAATATCTGAAATCCCCTTCCGAACCACCGGAATGGGACTGGCAGCACCGGGCGGAACGCATTGTTAGTCAGGCAGAGGAAACGCTCTGGTCAGAAGTCGGTGAACCGGCACTCAACTATCTCATCGGCAGAGGCTTGACCGCGCGCACCATTCGCGCTGCCCGATTGGGATATGTGCCAGGCGATTTCCGCAGCTGGCGGATGATGGAAGGCATGGATGTTCCTTGCGGCATTACCATCCCCTGGTTTGCGTCGGATGCACTCTGGGCGGTGAAAGTCCGCCGTGCCTATGGCACGCCGAAATACCATCAGATCAAAGGGGGGAATGTCAACGGTCTGTACGGTGCTGACGTGTTGGCAGATCAGGAAGTCGCTTTGTTCTGCGAAGGCGAGTTTGACGTACTGCTGGCGCGGCAGGAAGCAGGTGATCTGGCAGCCGTTGTGACCCTGAGCAGCGCCACTGCGATCCTCAACTCGCGCTGGTACGCCGAACTGACCCACTGCCACACCATACTGGTTGCCTATGACCGTGATGCGGCAGGCGAGAAAGGGGCGAATCGCCTGCTCTCCCTCTCGCCGCGCTTTCGCCCTATTCAAGTGCCGCAGGGCAAAGATGTAGGCGAATTCTACCTGCAAGGCGGCGACCTCTATGCCTGGATTGCGGATGCGCTGAAGGACACGCAATCGGTTTTGGAGGAGCAGCCTCATGTCCTCTAGTGTCACAAAACCACAAAAACCAGAGGATATGCTGCTGCGTGTGATCCGGGTTGCGGAAATCCTGGTAAAAAGTCAGGACAAAACAGTGGCAGAAACAGCGGTGAATCAGCCGTCCAATCAACCAGCAGCAAGTGGAATTCGTGTGCAAAAAACACAGCCATAGCGTTTTGATGTAAGCTCAGGCAAAGTCATGAAGATAGGGTCTTATGAGTCGTCGGAACAGTAAACGGCTGCCGCCTAAACCGGGCTGGGCAGTCTATCTGCGAACGAGCAGTGAAGAGGCACAGAATCCAGAGAACTCGCAGCGCCGCCAGCGTCATGCGATTCAGCGGTCATTATTTGAGCGTACCGCTCTGCCGGTCTTCAATGAATACATTGATAATCTGAGCGGCAGGTATGCCGATAACCGCCCTGGCTACCAGAAAATGCTGGAAGATGCACGCGCTGGTTGTTTCTCACATGTCGTCGTGGAAAATGCCGAGCGTTTCGGACGCAATGATACCGAAGCGCTGGTCGCTATTGACGAACTCCATGAGCTGGGTGTTGCCGTGCGGTTTGCCGACTATCCTGACCTCGATCCGATTGACCCGGATGACCGTATTCTGGTCAGCCTGTCCTTTACCCTCGCACGCCGCGAGTCCATTAAGCTCGGTCAGCGGGTTACTGGCGGACTGCACGCCAAACTGCGGACCGGCGGGTTTGTCGGAATGCCGCCCGATGGCTACATCAATTGTGAGCAGAAGACTGAAACCGCCGTGAAGACCGAGCATGGCAAATACATGCGCTGGATTGAGCAGGACCCGGAACGCAGCCACATCTGGCGATTGGCATGGGATTTGCTGCTCGCGGATCGCATGACCCTGGATGAAATTTGTGAAGAACTCCATCGACGCGGGTATCACTATCGCAGCGGGCGTCCCTTCGTGCAGGTCAAGGCGAATGGACATCGTAAAGCCAACAAGAATACGCTCTCAACTATCTTCCACAACTGGTTCTATGCGGGTTGGGTAGTAAGCGACAAGGCGGAGATCCCGCCCAAGACAGTGCGCGGGCAATGGCAGCCCATCATCTCCACCGAAGAATTTGAGCAGGGTCTGGACATCCTGGCGCGGCGCAGTCGGCATCGCGTCGTGAAACGTAAATATGACTACCTGCTCAAAGGGCTGATCTACGTCGAATTACCCCGTGAACTGAAACCCGTTAAGCTCACCGGATCCACGTCGAATACCCATCGTTCTGGGGGTGGGACTGCCTACTATTGTGTCCCCAGCAGTGACATCAATATCCTGTGCAGTATCATCGATCAACAGATACCCGTCGAGTTGATGCGGATACAGGTTGATCCTGAATTGATCCCGCTCATTCGGGAAAGTTATTCGGATGAGTTGGCCCGCAAGTTGGGGCATCTGCGTCCCTCTGAACGCGACGAATTGCAGGCAGCTTTGCGGTCAGTAGATGAAGAAGAGGCACGGACAGCGCGCTTGTTCGCGGCTGGGAAAATCACGGAACGAGTGTGGGACAATCTGTGGGTTGAATGGCAGGATCGCCGACGTACCATTCAGATCAATCTGGAAGCATTACAGCAGAAGCGGGATTACCACATTGCGAATTTGGATGCAGCACTCACGATAATTGCGAAAGTGGGTATACTGTATAACAAGCTGGAACGCAGCGACCAAAAAGACTTGCTGCGGCAGATGGTCGAGCGGGTTGTTGTCAACCCGGAGGGAATGATCATCCGGCTGGAGTTACTCCCCCCATTCTCTTACCTGCGACATGTAACCGAGCGGGTACAGAACAGTGGCGGCGCGGTTGAGGGAAAAACAAAAACCAGCGCTAAGGCTGGTCAATGTTCGGACTACGTCCAATCTGATGACCCCGCTGGGACTCGAACCCAGAACCAATTGATTAAGAGTCAACTGCTCTGCCAATTGAGCTACGGAGCCAGAATAGAAAAATTTTATCGAAAAATGAGGCTCGAATCAATGGGGAAATCGGCGTCAGGGGTGATAATGTGGGTTTTCACGCACGATCAGCGCCGCACAGTTATTCGCCTGAGGATTGTCAACGTAGTTATAGAGGATGTCGCGAATCACGAAGCCATTGCGCATCTGTGCAGAGACAGTGGGGTCAACCAGTTTTCCCGATGCGACAGTTTCGACGTATTTTTCAATGGTAAGATCAGCCTGATAGCGATGATAACCTGCCAGCAGACCCGCCGCGACCTCACCCCGCAGATTTAACTGCTGTACCAGCTCAGCACGTGCCGCGTAGATTTGAGTCGCGACGCCGCGCCGCTGATATTGAGGATGGACGCTGATGTCCACGCCATACAGCCATTCACCTTTTGCATCATGATCGCTCAACCACGATGTGCTGCCATCAAAAGGATGCCGGATATGATCGAAATCTGCCGTGCGAAAGGTGGTTGTTGCACCCACGACAACTTGTTGATCGCTCTCGGTCAATAATGCCGTGAATTGGCCTTCGGGAAAAATTTTGATATGGCGACTGTACATGGCGGCTGTAAATTGGGCGATTTCCGGCAGATGACCAAATACCAGGCGCTGAATTTCTTCCAACGCCTGGGTGTGTTCCAGCCGTGTATTGGTAATGTGAATCAACGATGCTCCTTAAGCAGTCAACCAGCCCTGGCAAAATCGTCGTCAGAACGATAATGTGGATTTTCTCGAACAATCAAGGTTGCGGTATTATCCGAGCGTGGATCGGTGATGTGATTATACAAAATCCCGCGCACTTTAAAACCATATTTGAGCTGTGCGGAAAGTGTTGGGGCTTTCAGTTTCCCGGCGACAACCGCTTTGACATACTCTTCAATCGTCATGTGTTTGCGATGCTGATCGTAACCCGGCAGCATCCCACCAGCAATCTCACCTTGCATATTAAGCTTGATTGCCAGATCGCGCCGTGCTTTATAGAGCTTGCCTGCGACGCCGAGACGCCGGAATTGAGGGTGAACCATCATATCGACGCCATACAACCAATCTCCTTGTGAATCGTGATTGGTCAACCAGCCGTCGGCACAGGCTTCCTGAAAGGTGTGTTCAATGTGGTCAAAATCGAAATCGGTGCGGTAGGTGGTCGTCGAGCCAACCGGAATTTCACGCCCGTTGACTTCGGCCAGGGCGACGAACTGGCCTTGCGGAAATAATTTGAGGTGATTAAGGTATTTTTTGGCGGTAAATATTTCGATTTCGGTGAGCGTCGGGTAGCAAAGACGCTGCATGGTCTCCAAAGCGTACACGTGCTTTCGCGACGTATTGACAACGCGGACGTGGAAATCATGGCTAAGCATGGTACTCATGGTGATAGGTCTCCTATATAAACGGTCTTGGTTTCAAGGTAAGATTCCAGCCCTTCAGCGCCGCATTCGCGATCCATACCGCTCTGCTTGACGCCGCCAAATGGGGCTTCTGGGGTCGATGGCAGCCAATCATTGATGGCAACCATGCCAAATTCGAGGTGTTCGTAGGCGTAAATCGCCGTGTTCATGTCGTTGGTTTGTAGGTAAGCAGCCAACCCATACTCCGTGTTATTGGCTAATTGAACAACTTGCTCAACATCGTCAAATGGGGTAATCGGCAGCACCGGGCCGAAAATTTCGTCATTCCATATTTGTGCCTCCTCCTTGATTCCGGTCATCACGGTTGGTTTATAAAAATAGCCTTTTGGCAAATCCTCTGGACGCGAACCGCCGGTGAGAATTTCCACGCCTTCCTGCCGCGCGCCAGCCACCATTGCCTCAACTCGTTCGCGCTGGCGGGCGTTAATCAGCGGGCCGATCCCCGTCGTTTTTTCAAGCCCGTTGCCCAGCTTATAGCCTTCGGTGAGGCGGACGGCGTGATCGATAAATTCCTCGACAACTTTGCTGTGGACGTAAAAGCGCTGCGGCGCGATGCATACCTGCCCTGCATTGCGATATTTAAATTCCAAAGCCGTGCGCGCCGTTTTCTCAACGTTCACATCTGGGAAAATAATCGCCGGGGCGTTGCCGCCGAGTTCGAGCGAAAGCTGGGTGACGGTTTGCGCTGCGCCCTGCATGAGCAGCTTGCCGACGCGGGTGCTGCCTGTGAAGTGCATTTTGCGCAGCCGTGCATCTTTCAGCATGGCCTGTCCCATCGAATCGGCATCGCCATTAATCACGTTAATTACGCCATTGGGAATGCCGGATTCGTGTAACGCCTGGGCTGCCGCCATCAGTGTGCGCGGCGTGAATTCTGAAGGCCGCCCGACGACGGTGCAGCCCGCCGCCAGCGCAGCCGCCCACGCGCGCACGGCGTTATAAACGGGAAAATTCCAGGCCGTGATGGTTCCAACGACGCCAATGGGCTGGTGTGTGACCAGAATTCGGCGTCCCGGCTTGCGGGCGGGGATAATGCGTCCATAGGTGCGCTTGCATTCCTCGGCATACCACTCAAACAGCGCTGCCGCTGTCTGCCATTCGGCGCGAGATTGAGCGAAAGGCTTGCCGCATTCTTCCGTCGTGACGGTGCCGAGTTCGTCCAAGCGCGCTTTGATCCACGCTGCCGCCGTCATCAGAATTTCGGCACGGGCATAAGCCGTTTTTTGTGACCAATCTGGAAAAGCGTGGGCAGCAGCATCAATCGCAGCCTCGGCATCAGCAGCATCACCAAATGGCAGGGGCATCAAAATTTCTTCCGTCGCCGGATTGATGAGTTCCCAGACGCCGCCATTGGCTGCATCGACCCACTCACCATTAATAAGCTGCTTGAAAATCAAATTGGTCATTAAAGAATTTCTCCCGTTAGCAAGAACAAAAAATTCGGCTTATGATGCATTGACCAGCGGGTGCGTAGCATCCGGGTTAACGCAAATAAGCCGCGATTTGTGGCGTCAGAACAAGTAAGTCAAACGAAAAGTTTTAAGAGTCAGGAGAGAGTGGGTGACGGCTGGTAAAAATTTTCGCGGTCTGAAGCTATCCAGTATATCGATGTAACACCAGAGGAGCTTTTGAATTGAGCATAAAATACTGTGCAGATGGATCATATTTCACCTTATTTAAGGGTGGCTTTCACTTGGTGACGCCAACGCCTGCGCGCTACGCACATGGGTTTGATCTTTTGCCCATTATATCACAGGTTTGATGAATTAATCTACTGGTAGATTAAAACCACATCAAAGCAGTATTCTTGTCGTAATTGCACATTTGGAATAGAACTAATATTCTATTTTGCGGCGTATTCCGCAAAGACCTCTCGCCATTCGTCGGTTAACGCGGGAATCGTCGCCAGTTCAGCAGCAGCCTTCGGGTCGCTCGTGCGCTCCGCGCCAAGCTCGAAAATGCGCTGAATTGGAAAGTGTGGGTAAGAGCGTTCCAGCAGTTGAACGGCGTCGCCCGCCTCGACATAACCCTCTTTTAAAACCTGTTGATACCAGCCGCCGCGCATTTTTTCATCGACTCGCGCCGTCAAGTCTTTGATGCCGCAGCGTCGTGCCAGCTTCCAGCAGGGGAAACGGGGCTGAGACACCCTGACCTGTGCCTGCCCAATCTGATAAACATCGCCGAGACATACGGTGGTTTCGTCCAGGCCGGAAATCGTAAAATTTTCGCCGAACATGCCGTAAGACAGATCAGCCCTGCCCAGTTCCTCGCGCCACATCGAGTAAAGATCGGCGGAATAGGACAAAACCGCGCGGAAAGGGCCGCCGTGATTTTCCAAATCAGACTGACCATCCCCTTTCAGATTGATCGAATCCAGCCAGATGCGCCCCTCAACCGGAAACTTGAAAATGCCGGATTCCCAGGATTTTTTGGAGATGTGATCTGCGCCGTGTTGGGCGGGCAGGCCAACTTGAATCGAGAGCAGCATGGGTGTTGACATTGTTCCTCCGAAATCGGGCAGCGAAGTTAACGTCTATAGGACGTGACTGACGCCAGAAATATTTCCTGATGGTACTTCTAAAAGCCAGACTACACCAAAAATGCCTCAAACTGCCACATATCGTCTTTGCGAAGCTGGGGATAGCGATAGCCTGCGAATGGCTCGAAGCGATTTTGCAGCGGCGTCCAGCCGGTCTGGATCGAGAGACATGGGCCAAGATAAGGGTTGGCAACTTTGAGAATTTCTTCGTGGGGCAGATTTTCTGGAATGCACAGGCCGCGACGCGCGTTGCGAATCATCCAGTCCAGCGCACCCAGGAGCGCGGCTGCAACCTGAAGCGTCGTGGCATTCTGGTGCGGCACAAGGCGGCGCGCTTCATGAATATCAAGCTGAGAGCCGACCCACCAGCCGTTGAGATGATGCCCCATAAGCAGCACGCCCAACTCATCTTTTCCGTCGATAATCTCGTCGTTCATGATGCGTTCATCTGTCTGCATCTCGTATGAGCGCATTTTGAGTTCGTGAACCGAAGCCAGCGCCGCGTCGCACGGTAGATAGGCATAATGGACAGTAGGACGGTAAATCGGAATCTCGCCGCTGCGCACCGTGAGGAAATCACTCAAGGTAAACGCCTCGCCATGCCGAATCGCCAAGCCGATGATTTCGCCGGACGGCACCCAGGAACGCACCCAGGTGTTCATCCCGGTCTGGCTTAAGCAAATCTGATTGCCTGGGCCATAAAGATGATGCTGCGCGCCCGGTGGCAGACGGCGTTCGTGCGTTCCCCAGCCCATCTCCGCCGGGGCAATCCCTTCCTCATAAAAACCCGCCACTGACCATGTGTTGACAAATTCATTGACTCGCTTTGGCGCGCTGCCGATTTGCGTGTCGCGCTCGGATATGTGAATGACCTTTGTGCCTGTCAGCATTGCAAGGCGAGGGTAATCGACATCCGAGAGCGCACGTTCCAGCGCCGCGCGATCTTCAGCGGAAATCGCAGCTTCCGAACTTTGTTGCAGCGTCGCCGCAGCAATATCGTGCAGACCGATTTTGACCCAATGGCTGACCAGGCCTGGATTCGCTCCATGCTCGACGACGGCGGTTGCGCCAGGTTCTGCCCAGGATTTTACCCGTTTGCGCAGCGCCATGTGGCGAACGTAAAGCGTCTGCTCGATGGGCAGGGGCGATACAAACGGATTCCAGAGTTCGACAGAGGTGTTGAGATACAGCACATCATGATCGTGACACCACTGGATTAATTCTATCGATTCGATGTTGTAGGCGAGGTCAATTAAAAGGTCGTCAGCGCCGAGGTAGGTTTCCAGAATCGCAGCCAGGTTATCGGGACGGATTCGCTCCTGAATGTAGCGCGCGCCCGCAGCCAGCATGTCTGGGATTGCAGCGCGTTTGTCTTCAAAATCCAGCACGACAAGACGGCTGAAATCCATCTCCATATGTCGAAGCAGAAGGGGGAGTAAACACTGGGAAACAGCGCCGCAGCCAATAACAAGGATACGACCACCGAACGAGAATTTCACTTGTCCACCTCGTTAATCGCTGAATATTTAACAGCGGTTTATTGTAGAGGAAAAGTGAAATGCTTAAACCGTTAATTTGATATTATTTTTCAGGTTAAATTGTGTAGCTCAAACGCCCGCCGACGTAAGTTTGCTCGACTCGCAAATCCAGCAGATTTTCCCGCAATGTGTTCAACGGATCGCCGCTTAAAATCACCAAATCCGCCCATTTTCCAGGCGTGAGGCTGCCGCGATTTTCGGCGTCCCCGCTGGCAATCGCGCCGCCCATCGTGTAGGCATAGAGCGCTTCGTCAGCCGAAATGGCCTGTTCTGGCGCAATCGCTTCGCCGAGGTGATCGTAGCGATCAATCGCCGCTTTCATGCCGAGAATCGGATTATCATCCGGCACGACAGGGGCATCCGAACTGAGGGCAACGGTCAACCCGGCGTCGAGCATAGCGCGAACAGGATAGCAGCGCGCGATGAACGCATCCGGCAGATAGCGGCGGAAACTTGCGCCCAGTGCAGGCAAAAATACCGTCTGCGGCACGGCAATCACGTCGATGGCCTTACAGCGTTTCAGCATTTCGGCATCCGGCAGCCCCAAATGCTCGATTCGATGGCGAAGGCCGGTGGGTTTACGGCGGTGCAGTTCCTCATATACGCTGATGATCTGTTCCAGTGCGACATCACCAATGGCGTGTGTGCCGATGCGGAATCCGGCGTCGTGCGCTTCCCACATGAGTTCGGTCAATTCATCCGTTTCGAAGCGCAGCACACCCTGACCGCCCGTGACTTTATAAGGAACGCTCAAAGCCGCTGTCGCCCCGCTCAGGCCGCCGTCGGCAAAAAATTTCACGCAGTCGATTCGCAGTTTGTCGCTGATGAAACGCTCCGGCAGCGGCAGCGTCTCTTTGCCACCATCAGGGCGGCGAATCGGCAGGCCGTTGACGCGCACCGCGAGTTCGCCATCGGCTTCAAGATGACGATAAACATCCAAAATTGCAGGAGTCAGGAGGGGATCGGTGGCGCTGGTGATGCCCAGGCTGAGTTGATGTTGATTCGCGGCTTTGATCGCCTCGGACATATCTTCTTCTGAAACTTCGGGCATGGCGCGATTGATTAACCCCATCGCCGTTTCCTGAAGCAGTCCTGTTGGTTCGCCATTTTCGTCGCGCACAATCACGCCGCCAGGTGGGTCGGCAGTCTCAGCGCTGATATTGGCTAAACGCAGCGCGAGGCTGTTGGCAACAATCATATGTCCACAGGTACGTGTGAGAGCAATCGGGTGGTTAGGACTGGCAGCGTCAAGGTCGAAGCGCGTCAGGTGACGTCGTTCCGGCAGTTCAGCCTCGTTATAGCCACGTCCGGTAATCCATGTCCCCGCTGGCAAAATTTGTGCGCGTTCGTGAAAGCGGCTGATAATCGACTCAATATCCGGCGCGAGCGCCCGCCGTGCATCAACCTGTTTGGTAAGCAGGAGTCCGACTTTCCAGATGTGAACATGGGCGTCATTAAAGCCTGGAATCAAAGTTCGACCAGCCAGATTCATGCGCCTTGTGCCAGGTTTCGCCGCTGCTTCACATTCCGCCAGCGACCCAATCACCAGGATAGGCCCCTCATCGGCGGTTAAGATCGCTTGTGGCGCGGGATAGCGCGAGTCCATCGTGTGGATGATGCCGTTGTGAAAAAGAATCATGATCTACCTATCTGGAAAAATGGTAAGGACACGGCGACCTGTGCGGCGTGTCCTTACAAAATCAATCAAAATTGCAAAAGCGGATTATCCCTGGGGGGGTGTTCCCGTTGGTGGCTGTGATGGCGGTGGTTCTTTTGTGCCAGTTCGCTCTCGTTCAGCGTTGAAATCGGCATCACCTCCCGTGCGCTGCGCCCGCTGACGCTGCTCCTCGACGAACCGCTCAAGCTGCGGTGGGGTGCGGATCGACTGCCCCCATTGCGCCGTTTCATCGCTCATGACCGCTAACGTGCCTTCGGTGAATGCCCGCACGCTGGCGGCATAAACCACGTCCTCCATATCGAACAGCGGCGATTGAGCATCGGCGACTTCGATATTTTCCAGCGCGGAATCATAAATCGTAATCATACGATCCCACTGGTAAAGATCAGCCAGGGTGTTGAAAATTTGCCCCAGCACAGGCATAACAACGGCTGAGATCATAAAAATATAGACAAAAATTTTGAGGTTGCCGCAATCAATGGGGATTGCTGTGCCGACATCACCAGAAACAACGGGATTGCAGCGCGCCCCCGTTACAAAGCTGGATTGGACAATAAAACCAGCTGCGGCAGCCGAAAGACCCGTGAGAAAGGCAAAAAGCGCACGCAGACGGTTGACCTGTCGGGCAGAAAGGCGGTATTTAGTCAGGGTACTCTTGTAGTAGTTGCGTTGGTCGTCTAAAGCAAATTGGTTGAATAATTCGTAGCGCGATTCTAAATCAGCGCGATCAAACTTCGCCATTTTAACCTACCCCCTCTTCGCCTTCAGTTTCAGGATAAACGCCTCGGTTGATGTCAGCGGCGCGCTGGGATAAGGTCATGCGGCGTTTGTAGCCATCCAACACGTCGTAAGGCGGCATATTCATCAAATAGCGGAAGTATTCGCGCCGGAGATGTTCGGCACGGCGGCGGTTTTGCAGCCACAGGGGGAGTGGTGGTTCGCGTCCACTGATCGTTGCCAGGTAAGTCGTCACCAGGGCGACAATTGTTTCCAGAAGTGAAAAAACAGGAACCGCGTCCGGGCTGTTATTGAGCGCCAGCGCTTGGAGTGACCCGACGAGCGCCGCGCCGCCCGCCAAAAGCATAAATCCGATCTGATACAGGCGATACATATTCTGCTGCTGGCTGGCTTGAAAATCGCGCTCACGGAACAGGCGTAGGAGTTCGTGATCGAGAAATTCAAGGTCTTCCTGAATACGTTTGACCGCTTCTGGATCGAGTTTTGAGAGATGCGCGTCCAGCCTTTGGCGGTCAATAAGCTGGTAATTGGGATTTGGCTCTTTGGGGAAACTCCAGCGTGGTAGCTGTTTCATCCACGCGGGCCAATTTTCGCGAAAGCCAGCGGTTTCCTGGGTATTAAATTTCGGCTGCCCAGGTTTGGGAGGTGGGGTAGGTGCGGGCGAAGGCGGACGAGCGCCCGACGAACCCGATATCTGACTACTCATACATGCTTCCCTCTCTGTGGTTGATGGTTTGACCATCAGTGGTTGATGTACTATGACAAATGCTAGGCGCGATTGTAATGGCTGTCAAGTTTGCCGACAAATGAGTCCGGCTTTCAGCGATCAGCGATCAGCGTTCAGCAAAAAATATCGATTTAGCCTAGAGCCTATGCGTTAACAGGCTGCCGATTCGCTTCAACCACGCGCATGGATTCCGCGACAACGGCCATGCCTTCGTCCAACTGCTCGTCGGTGATATTCAAAGGCGGCAAGAAGCGAATGCCGTTGCTGTACAGCCCTGCGCGAATGCAGATGAGGCCGCGTTTAAAGGTTTCCAGCGTGACCTGAGCCGTTTCCTGTGCGGCGGGCGTCTTGGCGACGCGATCCGTGACCAGTTCCATCAGCAGCATCGGCCCCAAACCGCGTACATCGCCGATCAGCGGGGCGCTGGTTTGCAATTCCAGCAAATGATCGCGCAGGCGTGAGCCAATTTCCTCGGCGCGGCGCAAAAATGCCGGGTCACTAATCATTTTGATCGTTTCAACCGCCGCGACACACGCCAGTGGATTGCCGCTGTACGTGCCACCCAAACCGCCGGGGTGTGGCCCATCCATAATATCGGCGCGTCCGGTCACAGCCGCCAGAGGCATCCCCGCCGCAATCGATTTGGCTGTGGCAACCAAATCCGGCACGATGCCGTAATGCTCGACAGCGAATAATTTTCCGGTGCGTCCGAATCCGCATTGCACCTCATCCGATACCATGACGATGCCGTGCTGGGTGCAGAGTTCGCGAATCCGCTGCAAAAAGCGCGGCGGCGTGGCGATAAATCCGCCTTCGCCCTGCACAGTTTCGATCACGATAGCCGCGACAAACGAGGGATCGACCTGGGCGATAAAGGCATTTTCGAGTTGGGCGATGCAGCTATCGATATAGGCTTCTTCGGTCATGCCTGCCGGACGGCGGTAAACATTGGGAAAGGGCAGGCGATAAATTTCCGGCGCGAACGGCCCGAATCCTTTTTTGAACAGCCCATATTTGCTGGTCATCGAAAGCGTCATGTTAGTGCGTCCATGATACGCGCCTTCAAAAACGACGATTCCGGGGCGTCCGGTGTAGCTGCGGGCGATCTTGACGCAGGTTTCCAGGGCTTCCGCGCCGCTGTTGAGCAGGACGGTCTTTTTGGGGAAATCGCCGGGTGTGACCTGATTCATCAGTTCGGCGACCTCGACATACGGCTCATACGTGCCGACGATGGCGCACAGATGAATCAACTGCTCGGCCTGATTTTTGATGGCATTGACCACGTTCGGCGGGCAGTGACCAACCGCCAGCACGCCAATCCCGCCTGCGAAATCCAGAAACGTGTTGCCATCGACATCGGTGAGGGCTGCGCCTTCGGCTTTTTCGATGGCGACAGGTGTAAGTTTGGCTGCGCCGCGTGGGGTGGCGGCTTCGCGCCGCGCGACAATCGCCTGACTTTTCGGGCCGGGAATTTCGGTCACAAGATTAATGGTTGGCATGATCGTTCCTTTAAGAAGGCTTATTTGGAGCTAGGCGAAAGTTTACCACTTTTTCACTTAAATAAGCGGTGTCACTCCTCCAAATTTTCTTCTTTGTTTTCGGCTGGCTTGGGAGTTTTACGCTTATCCGGCAGGAAGCGCGGCAAAATCTGCTCGACCAATTCGTCCATCTGCGCACCGTAACCTGAGATGTTCACCACACGCCGCGATTTGAGCTTAAATTTGATATGCCATACTGAGCCGCGAATGAACCAGTCCAGCACGATCAGGTAGAGGCCGAGAACTAGCCCGACGATACAGCCGCTCAATGGATCACTGGTGCTAGAGGAAGGTGTCGCATCGGTGTTGGTGAGGCTGGCAGGGTCGAAAAAACTTTCACTCTCCTGCGCCTCGTAAAAATTCACATCTGCCCATTTGAGCGATTGGTTATCTTTTCCCTCGCGATAGAGCGTTAATCCGCTGTCATCGACCTCAATAGCGTGTCCGGCATTGCGAATCGTCGCGAATAACAAAAACCCGACAGCAATGATGCCCGACACGGCGACACAGCCGCCCAGCGCGAGGATAATATTTTGCAAACCGTCACTCAGTTGAAGCGGGAGGCGAGGCAGGGCGATCATCACCGCCGCGCCGACTAAAACGATGATAAAAGCGCGGATCATCTGCGGCAGGCGTGATGCGCGTGTAAATTCAAAACGGCGTGAGAAAGAAATGCTCATAAGATTAACCATTGAAATAGGCTTATTGCATTTCCTTTATTCTACTGTGGAGTTGTATCACGTGCTGACAGAGGACAGCGCATCTTCAAAAATCGTCAGCGCCTCATCAATTTGCTGCTCGTTGACCACCAGCGGCGGAATCCAGCGGATCACATTTTCATAGCTGCCGCAGGTCAACAGCAATAAATTGCGCTCGATGCAGGCCGTTTGGACGGCTTTGGTCGTCGTTTTGTCGGGATGCTTGTCGGAAGCCGTAAATTCCGCCGCGACCATCAAGCCGCGCCCACGCACGTCGCCGATGACCGGGTAGCGCCCCTGAAGTTCAGTGAGGCCATCCATAAGGCGTTCGCCCATGCGCGCCGCGTTGCCGGGTAAATCTTCGTCGATCATGGTTTGCACGGTTGCCACGCCCGCCGCCGCTGCCAGCGCCCCGCCGCCATACGTCCCGCCGTGCGCGCCGGGTTTCCAACTGCTCATAATGGCTTCCGTCGAGGCGATGCCCGAAATGGGCATTCCGCTGCCGAGTCCCTTCGCCATAATGATAATATCCGGCACGATGCCCGCATTTTCGTAGCAGAATAATTTTCCGGTGCGCCCAAATCCGGTTTGCACCTCGTCCACGACCAGCAGGATGCCGTAATGGTTGCAAATCTCGCGCAGTTCGCACAGGAATCGCTCCGGCGCGGGGATATAGCCGCCTTCGCCAAGAACAGGCTCGATGATAATCGCGGCAGTTTCTTCCGGTGCGCTCTGCGTTTTGAATAATAAGTCGAGTTCGCGCAGGCAAAAATCAATCGTCATGTCGTCGTCCCAGCCGTAGTAGTAGCTGTACGGAAAGGGCGCGACAAAAATACCGGATGGAAGCGGCTGATAGGAGGCGCGGTAGACATTTTTCGAGTTGGTCATCGCCATTGTTTGCGCCGTGCGTCCATGAAAGCTGCCCTGAAAGGTGATGAGATTCGTGCGTTTGGTGGCGTGGCGCGACAGTTTGACGGCGGCTTCGGTGGCTTCTGCGCCGCTGTTGGAGAAGAAAAATCGGTTGATCGGCTCTGGCGTGACGCTGTTGAGCAGTTCAGCCAGTTTGAGCGTCGGCTGTGAAACGACAATATTGATCTGCCCTTGAATCAATTTCGCCGCTTGCTCTTGAATGGCCTTGACGACGCGCGGGTGACAGTGACCCGTGTTGGTAACGCCGATACCGCTGGTGAAGTCGATCCAGCGTGTGCCGTCGGCCTCGTAGAGATAGATGCCTTCGCCGCGTTCGGGCTGCATCGTCGTCAGATGTGACCAGGCGGGCGCGAGTAGGTTGAGGGAGTCAGTTGTCATGAGGTTGTCCGTCAATCTATAGAAAATCGGAAATTATGAGAATTATAAAGCGAAAAGGCGTATTCCATATGTCGAACCTGCCCTTTATATCATCACGAATGTGAAGTGAATCACTACTTCTTCGTCAGTGCAGGCACGGAAATCGACTCGCCGTTCACCTGCGCCACAAATTGCCCTTCTGCGTCCCATCCTGCCTGCTCGATGATGGGCAGAGTCAGCGTATTGTCTGCCGAGCCTGCATAGACGGCACAGATCAGATCATGCTGTGGTTGTAGTTGCGTGGTAGTCAGGACGACGAGATGGTTGAGGCGATAGACGATGTTCGGGCTGCCGGAGATCACCTGCGGCACATTTGGATACCCCTGAATCGGCTTGATACCGACTGCGCCGCCTGCCATTTCGACAAACAGCCAACCGTTTTCGCCACGAACGATGGGATGAGTGCCAATGTCGTAGCTGTTGTAGCCGACTGCCGCGCTGCCTTCCTCGGCGATGACCTGGGCTGCTGCCGGATCCAGCGAGATGCGGTGCGCTCGCAGATGAATATTACCGAGTGGAATCAGGGTCGTATCGACGACATGCTGATGACCGTTGATCGGGATAATATAGCGCGTTCGCAGCCAGCCGGAGTCGCCAACCGCAAAGTCGAGGATGCTCTCCCGCTGACCGCGCCGACCATTTTCGTTGAGGCACAGGCTGCTATCGAGCGTGATGTCCAGGCCATCAACGCCGACGTTGAACGGATTGCGGGTGCTGTAAACCAGTTTCAGATACTTACTCCCGGCATTGGCATAGCCCGATCCGGCGTTGAACTGCTGAATGTGTCCGTCATGTCCGGTCAGTACCCAACCGGGCTGTGGGAAAACCTTACGAAAATCGCCGTGTTCGACAGGCAGCGGTTCTTCCTCGGCTGTCCAGAAGGGATCGTCATCCGGCAGACTCCATAGACCATTGAAGGCGTGTATTGCGTAATAACTTGCGCCTGTCGAGACATAGCGTTCAATGGCGTCTATGCTTCCGGCTGCCGTGATCTGCTGAATGAGCGTACCATCAGCACGCAGCGCACCGCGATCCAGATACCAGCGCAGATTTCTGCCGACCAGCCGCCGCAGCATCCCCACCGAGTGCGACCAGGCACCTAATTTGTAGGCGAGGAGTGGTGTACCCAGCCGAGCGAATTTGTAACCGATACTGCGCCCATATTCGACGGTTGCACCATCGGCGGCAAAAAAATAGGGGAAATGCCGCATCCAGGCACGGACTCGCTCCAGAAGTTCGTCACGGCGCTCAGGAACGGAGCCGCCATCCATCTCAGCCCATTCCAGCACATGCATCCCAAAGACCCAGGTGATATAACTGTCGAAGTGCTGTTCGCCGCATTTCTCAGCATCGTCGTACCAGCCATCCCCGCAGTAGACACCGTCCAGATATTCCCCCATCACCTCGTCGAGGATCGCCTGTTCGTAGGGCAGGTTCAGCCCTTTTCGCGCCGTATGGTTAAGCACCCAGAACAATGACCAATTGCTATCCCAGCGCGAAGGACGCTGCCCGACCTGATCGAGAAAATCGAAAACGTAACTCCGTTCGTATTCACTCATGCGCGACCAGATACGGTCACGGGTTTGCCAGAGGGCAAAAGCGAACTGCGCGGCCTCGACGGTTCGCTGATCGCCATCCTTGTTGCGGACAGGTGGATGTCGCCACGATCCTACAGAATCAGGATTACAGGCGTTGACCATTGCCCGATACGTCAGTTCTTCAAGATCATAGGTCACACCGCGCCACCGGAGCTGCGCCGGACGGTTTGGGTAAGACAGCCAGCCGCCAAGTCCGGTCATCATGCGCGTGACTCCTTCATACGATCCGCCTGCGTCATGCTCAAGCGGCAGTCCGTCCATCAGCGTTCGTGTGCCGTTCTCATCCAGGCTGTTGGCCCAGCCCGCGACGATCCGCGACCACAGCGACACCGCCTCATCGCGCGAAAAAGGAGGCCGAGAATTTTGAGCCATGAAAATCCTCTTAGAATTTAAAATGAAAAGTAAATTTCTTGTTTTGCTTGATGGGTAATTCTAGCGGGGAAACGTAACTGCAACGAGGGCATAAGGACAGTGTCGGCGTGGCGGTTCGAAATCCACCACGCCGACGCATAAACTTACCACCCGCGCTGGGCGATTTTGTCGCCTTCGGGCATGGTCGTGACGTTGATTCCGACCATTGCTTCGCCCAGGTTGCGGCTGACCTTGAGCAGAATCGCCGGATCGTTGAAATGCGTCACGGCCTCGACAATCGCTTTAGCGCGTTTGGCCGGGTCGCCGCTCTTGAAAATGCCAGAGCCGACAAAAACGCCATCCACGCCAAGCTGCATCATCAACGCCGCGTCCGCCGGGGTCGCGACACCACCTGCGGCGAAATTGACGACAGGCAGGCGTCCAAGTTCGGCGGTTTCCTTGACCAGCGCGTAGGGCGCTTGAATATTTTTGGCGTAGGTGAACAGTTCGTCCTCATCCATCGACGTAAGGCGGCGAATTTCACCATTGACGGTGCGCGCATGGCGAACGGCTTCCACCACGTCACCTGTACCTGCCTCGCCTTTGGTGCGGATCATCGCTGCGCCTTCGGAAATGCGGCGTAACGCCTCGCCCAGATTGCGGCAGCCGCAGACGAACGGAATTTTAAATTTGTGCTTGTTGATGTGGTTTTCTTCGTCAGCGGGGGTCAGCACTTCGCTCTCGTCCACGTAGTCCACGCCCATCGCTTCGAGAATTTGCGCTTCGACAAAATGACCAATGCGCGCTTTTGCCATCACCGGAATGCTGACGGCTTTTATAATGCCCTCAATCATGTCTGGGTCGCTCATGCGCGCCACGCCACCCTGCACACGAATATCCGCCGGGACGCGCTCTAAGGCCATCACCGCAGCCGCCCCCGCGTCTTCAGCGATTTTTGCGTGATCGGGCGTCACCACGTCCATAATCACGCCGCCCTTGAGCATCTGCGCCAGCCCAGCTTTCAATTTAAAGGTGCCGGTTTCGGCTCCATCGTCGTTGTGGTTTCCATTCGTTGCCATCAGTCTACCCTTTGATTTTCAATCGTCCCAATATTTTCAGCGTAACTTTGCAGACACGGTGAATGTATGTCCATTTGATACCAATGTCTCCAGCAAAGCGAACCGCAAAGATCGTCTGCGGCGAATCAAATGCTTATTTTATCAATGCACCGCAAAAAACTCCGTTGTATACTCAAAATAATGTCGGAAAATCATATTACAAATAATGTCATCTGAGAATCACGAAAAAATTGATTGGGATGCTGTCTGGAAAAGCCTGAATTGGGACGACGCGAACGGCAGCGAAGAAGCATCACAGGCGCGTTTGCACCAGCGCGCCCAGGCATATGCTGCGCCGCCGCCCAAAGTAGATGGCCTGGAAGATGCGAAAACGGTACTTGTTTTTACGCTCGGCGAGGAACGCTATGGGATCGATGTGATGACGGTGCGCAGCGTTCGCACCATCTCGCACATCACGCGTGTCCCCGGCACGCCCGCCTTTTATCGCGGCGTGGTCAACGTGCGCGGGCAGATCGTGACGGTGATGGATTTGCGCTTGCTGTTCGATATTTCAACTGTCGATGAGAAATCAGCGCCGGATGAGCTGATCGTCGCGCAGGCCAATCACCTGGAAATTGGTTTGCTGGCGCACAATGTCGAAGGCGTGATGACCGTTCCAGAGGCCGATATTGAGCCTGTCGATAATATCCGCTATGCGCTGGGCGTGACGGTGGAGCGGCTGGTTTTGCTGGACATAGACCGCTTATTTGAGGACAGCCGCCTGATTGTGGGTGGCAAAGATGAAGGCTAGACATGAGTCAAACGACTGCAAATTTTGAAATGCGACGCGCGGTGACGTTGGTCTTGAACTGGACGGTGCTGGCGATGGCGCTCGGCGCGGTTCTTCCCATTTTGTTGATCGGCGTGTTCACGCGCCCGCTTTTGGATGATGTTCTCCCCGCCTGGACGCTCATGTCTTTATTGGGTGGCGGCGTGCTGGGTGTGCTGATTTACACGGTGAATCGGCATGGCATGGAGCGTATGTTAAAGGCATATGTCGAGACGATGGAGCGCGTCGCAGCGGGCGATCTGCGGCAGCGTGTCGATGTGTCGCGCATGGACGTGCCGGGTGAAGAAGGACGAATGCTGGCGCAGTTGGGCATCGCCATCAACGGGATGCTGGATCGTGTGCTGGCGGTGACAACCGAGATCAACAACGCGCTTCAGCGGGTCGATACCGACACGAAGGCCATTTTGGATGCCACCGCGCGTCAGATTAACATGGCGAATGAACAGGACGCGGTTGTTACCGAGACGACAGCAACCGTTAATGAAGTCCGCGCAACCGTTACTGAAACAGCGGAACGTGCGCAAAGTGTGGCTGAAACGGCGCAGGTGTCCGTCGATATTTCGCGCACGGGGACGGACGCAGTTTCCGAAACGATCTCCGGTATGGAAATTATTCGAACGCGCGTGGAGGATATTGCCGACAACATCCTCGTGCTGTCTGAACACACGCAGCAAATTGGCGAAATTATCGCCGCTGTTAACAATCTGGCTGACCAATCGAAAATGCTGGCGCTGAACGCCTCAGTTGAAGCTGCCCGCGCCGGGGAAGAAGGCAAGGGGTTTGCCGTTGTCGCCCTCGAAGTGCGCAATCTGGCTGACCAGAATCGCGATGCGACGGTGCAGGTGCGCGAAATTTTGGGCGAGATTCAACGCGCGACCAACGCTGCTGTGATGGTGACGGAGGAAGGCAGCAAGGGCGTTGACCAGGGACAGCTTTTGGTCAACCGCGCGGGCGATTCGATTCGCGACCTCTCCCACGCGATTGAAGAAGCGGCGATGGCAGCCATGCAGATTGCTGCCAGCACCCGCCAGCAGACGATTGGCATGGATCAACTGACACAGGCGATGCGTACGATCAAGCACTCGACGGCTGAGATGGTCACCAGCACCATGCAGGTGGAAGCCAGCGTCCAGCGCTTGCGCAAAGCGACTGAGAGCGTCAACGGCGTTTTGGGTGAGTTAAAGTTGTGAAAACTTCTGTCCGATGCTTATGGATAGTTGCTGTTTTGTGTGCATCAACGATGGTCAATGCGCACGAAGGCGTTTCACTCCCTATTATTGATCCGGCGCAAGTTTTTGCTCCAGGGGTTGAGGTGGTAGAAACCTTGCCTGTGTTAACTTATGATAACCAAAATCGCCTTGTGTGGTATTTTGACCCAGGTCAATCACAATGGGAAGAATACACATATCCCCAAGAACTTGATGAAATTCAGGAAGTTCAGCAGCGAACTGATGGCTCATTCCTCTTGAGCAATCTATGGTATGAAGGGCTTGCGGGAGCTATTACGGAAAATATCTGGCTATTTGATCCGATTGCAGAAAAAATCAGCCGTCCACAGACGGTATGCAATCTCGTTCAAGCGCTACCGGGTGAGGGAGAATGGCACTTTACACAGTTGGAAGATGGTCTATATCGCCTGTGCAATACCGAAACGGGTGAGTATAGCGACCCGCTGCCTGATGATTTGCAATCCAAAGTGAAAAAGGTGTGTATCGCTTATCCGAGTCATGGGAAGGGTGTGCCTTCTACATCTCCCGACGGGAATTGGGTTGTTTTCCACACCTGCCGACAAATTTTTGCCGATAAACCACCGATAGATTACATATTTTATGCTTATCAGACGGCGGCAAAAGAATTTCATCAACTTGGAACTGTAACACCCTATTTAGAAGAATACGTTGCGATAACAGAATGGGTGGATAATACCCATGTTTTACTGAGGACGGGCAATTTCCGAACAAGTAGTTCGCATACTGTAGCAATTGCTGACGTAGAGAAAATCAATAGCATCAACGAAATTGCCGATCAGTATGCTTATTTTCCTCAATACTTTGCTAATCCGCCTCGGCTGTATTGGGTTTCCGGCAAAGGAATAGACAATATTGAGCAAACAATCTATCGCTATGATTTCGTGAGTGGAATACCTCAAGTATTTGCAAAGCGCAGATGTGGTGTAGTTGAATGCGAAGCTGCTTATGTTGCCCAGGCCGACGACAAGATTGTGGTTTTAGTTGGAGGTTATCCTCTAGCAGTATCTGAGTTGTATCCGTCGATTTGGGACGCGCAAACGGGACAATTATTGTATGAGACTCAATCGGGGCGTATGGGATTACAAAGGCTCGATGAACAAACTTTTTTGACGGATACCTTTGATATAGAGGTAAATGATGTTGTTGCTAAGATACTGGTTATTCAGGATCACCGTGTAATTGAAACTATACACCGAGAAGTGAGCTTATGCTTCGGAAGCGATATGTATGCTTCGCCGTCGGGACAATATATCCTTATACCTAATTGTGATGGGCATACTGATATATACGACTTTGTTGCTCAAGAACGCTATGTGGTTGTTCCAGAATTTGCCGATGATTATTGTTATAGTTTTGAATGGTATGGTGAATATGAGTTACAAGTATCCGTTTCGGAAAAGATAGAAAGTTGTGGTCATGCGAACCCTATCCGGGGCATCTGGCTGGTTCGTGTGCCGGGAACGGTTGAATAGATGAGCGATATTGATGCTGATCTGCTGAATATATTTCGCGATGAGGTTTGCGAGTACCTCGCGACGCTGAATAATACGCTGCTGCAAATCGAAACCGCTGATGCCACGCCGGAAATGCTGCGCGAACTGAATCGAGTCGCGCACAGCATGAAGGGGGCGGCGCGGGCGGTTGGCCTCAACGTGATCGAAACCATTTCGCATTATATGGAAGAAGTTTTTGAGGCGGCGCTGAAACGCAACCTGAAATTGTCGCCGGAAGTGTGCGACACGCTCTATGATGGCCTCGATTTGATTCAAAATGTGGTTGATGGCGAGGAGAATAATGAGGAAACGCTGGCGGAAGTGCTGATGCGTTTGGAGCAAGCTGTCCTCGGCGATGATGCTGAAGCTGTTGAAGCAATCATCGAGACACCGCCCAAACAAAAATCATCCCCGAAAGAAACGCCACCCGCGCGAAAACAACACGATTCGCAGGAAATCGCTATCGTCACGAGCGACCATCTTCCCGTTGAAATGCCACCGCCGCCACCCGCGCCCGTCTATGGGGGAGCGACCTCATCGGGCGACACGATGACGATGCTGCTGCGCACGGCGGAGGATAGCATCCGTGTGACGGTGAGCAAATTGGATCGTCTGATGGCTGAGGCGAGTGAATTATTAGTCATCCGTATGCAGAGCGAGGAACGCCAGCGCGAAGTCCATGCCCTGCGGCTGCTGCATCGCAAATGGCGGCGCGAATGGCAAAGTATGCGCGCGGCTTACGTCCGGCTGGCGCGGCGCGTCCATGACCACCCCGAAGGCGAAAATACTGATCTAGTGACACTTTTTAAATTTTTGGAGCGTAACCAGCGCCATCTGCTGGAAGCCAATCGCCATCTGGCACAGCTTGCGCAGGGCATGGCACAGGATACGCTGCGGCTGACGATGCTTTCCGATCAGTTGCAGGATGACATCAGCGGAATGCGGCTGGTGGCGTTCGAAACACTGCTGGGGGGCTTCCAGCGCATCGTCCGCGATCTGGCGCGTGACACGATGAAGCAGGTCATGTTTGACGTGACGGGCGCGGCGGTGGAAGTTGATAAAACCGTATTGGACGCGCTCAAAGACCCGATTATGCACCTTTTGCGTAATTCAGTCGATCACGGCATCGAAACGCCTAGCGAACGTGAGGCACGTGGCAAGCCCGTGACTGGGCGCGTTTTGCTCATGGTCGAGCAGCGCGGCAACGAAATTATTGTCTCTGTCACGGACGATGGGCGCGGCATTAATCCGGCAAGCATCCGAAGAACCGCCATTAAAGCCGGGATTCTCTCGACGCAGGAAGCCGAAGCGATCAGCGACGACGACGCGCGCAGCTTGATTTTTCACCCTGGCCTGAGTACCAGCGATCAGGTGACGGCGATCAGCGGGCGCGGAATCGGCATGGATGTAGTACGTGACCGCGTGGAAAGTCTGCGCGGGCGAGTAAGCGTCCAGAGCAGCATCGGTCAATGGACGGCGGTCAGCCTGAATGTGCCTGTGTCGCTGACGCGCATCCGCTGCGTTTTGCTCGGTGTTGGCGATGAAGAATACGCGATTCCCTCAGCCGTCATCGCGCGCATGATAAAACTCAAGCGTGATGATGTGTTTATGGCTGAAAACCGCGAAATGGTGATTATCAACGAGCATCCGGTGCCGTTGGTATTGCTGGGCGATGTGCTGGGAATTCCCTCTGATTCTCGCGCGCAGGGGCAGGACGGGCTGACGGTTGTGGCGCTGCGGGCGGCGGATCGCACCGTCGCTTTCGAAGTCGATGACCTTCACAGTGAACGTGAACTGGTTCTCAAGCCGTTGGGGGCAGAAATTGAGCGTGCGCAGTATGTTTCTGGTGCGGCACTGCTTGGCACAGGTGAAGTGATTATTGTGCTGGATGCCAACGATCTCGTCCGCAGCGCTGCCGGAATCGCGCTGCCACGCCGCCGGGTGATTCCTGAAATTTTGGCTCAACCGCGAAAACTGCGGGTGCTGGTGGCGGACGATTCGATCACGACGCGCACGCTGGAGAAAAATATCCTCGAAACCGCCGGTTTAGAGGTCAAAATTGCGATTGATGGTGCAGAAGCGTGGCAGATGCTCAACGAAATGGAATTTGACGCGGTGATTAGCGACGTGGAAATGCCGAATATGACCGGGTTAGAACTCACGCGCGAGATCAAAAATAACCCCAAGACGCGCCACGTTCCGGTCATTTTGCTGACCTCGCTTGGCAAACCGGAGCATCAACAGGCGGGCTTGAAAGCGGGCGCAGATGCCTATCTGGTCAAATCACGCTTTGATCAGAGCGAACTGCTGCGGCTGATCTGGTCGGTGGTTTAGTTGTTCCTACAGCAAGGTTTGAAAAACGTACACTAAACCAACCTCTTTTTGGGGGTGTATCTATGCACATAAATCGCAAAATGGATAGAATTAAATTAGATTATTTCGGTCATGGAAAGCTCACCGCCTTATGTTGAGTGCTAACCATCCGGTTCGGGTGTTAGTGGTTGAAGATAGCCCCACAGTGCGCCATTATCTGATGACGTTGATTAATGAGTCGCCAGGTTTAGAGGTCATTGGTGAGGCGCGCGATGGGGATGAAGCCTTAAGCATGACGGCGGAATTGCGACCAGACGTGATCTCGATGGATATTCGAATGCCCGGTGTGGATGGTCTGGAAGCGACGCGGCGCATTATGAATCGGCATCCGACGCCTGTCGTGATCGTCAGCGGCTTGGTAGAACGCGAGGTCGATTTATCGTTTCAGGCGCTCCAGGCGGGTGCATTGGCAGTCGTCGAGAAACCGCCCTATCGCCATGACCCGGAATTTTCCGCCAAACAGCGCCAGATGGTCAATACCTTGATGGCGATGTCAAAGGTTCATGTAGTTCGGCGATGGGAAAATGAGCCAGGGCAAAACAGCGGGCCGGTCATTGCCCCAACGGCGCAAGTGGGCAAGCCGCGTATCACAACTGAGCATCTGCGTCCCAAGCCGGAAATCGTCGCGATTGGCGCAAGTGCAGGCGGGCCAGGTGCGCTGGCAACGCTGCTGCGCGGCCTACCGTTTGATTTTAGTATGCCGATCCTCATCACACAGCATATCCCGCATGAGTTTGTGAACGGGCTGGCGCGCTGGTTGAGTAAAGCGACATCAATGGGTATCCGGGTTGCCAGTGAAAATCTGGTTTTAGAGCCGGGTGTGGTACACTTAGCACCGGGTTTCGCGCATGGGGTGGTCGCTCGGCAGGGCGATAAATTGGTGGCACGCCTGATCCATGAAAAGGGCAATTATCGCTACCAACCATCCGTTGACGTGTTGTTTGAATCGGTGGCAACTGTTTGCGGCTCGGCAGCCGTCGGGATCGTGCTGACCGGGATGGGCGATGATGGAGCAGCAGGGTTATTGGCGATGCGTAAAGCGGGCGCGCATACCTTTGCCCAGGATGAGGCGACCAGCACCGTATTTGGGATGCCCCAGGCGGCAATTGCGCGCGGCGCGGTTGAACATGTGTTAGCATTATCAAACCTCGCCACTACGCTCTCGCGGTTTAATTTGATGTAAACTAAGCAAAAAGGTAAGAATGACGATGGCGTTAGAAGCGCTGCTCATAGAAGATAGCAAAACCCAGGCTGCACAGATCAAAGATACGCTGGAAAGCGTGGGCTTGCGGGTGCGGGTGGCATATGACGGGCCAGAAGGTCTGCGCGAAGCCATCGAGAATCCCCCGGCGCTGGTGATCCTGGACGTGAAGCTGCCGACCATGGATGGCTTTCAGGTTTGTCGCCGCCTGAAGCGTAACCCATCGACCCAGGACATCCCGATTATCATGCTCACTGAAAAAGCAGACCCCAAAGCCACCATGTCTGGCTTGCGGGCCGGTGCTGATGACTATATTCCCAAAGATATTTTTGCCGCCGAGCATTTGATGGAAACGCTGCGCGAACTCGGCATACTCTGACGCAGGAACAAACATCATGGGCATGTCTCGATCAAAGGGGCCATACACGATGCAACCACCCGTTATGTCGGTGCGGGTGGAAGACAGCATGGATATTATGATCGTGCGCGATACCGTTCGTCGCGCCGGAAGTTTACTTGGCTTTTCGCCAGCGAACCGCGCCCAGATGGCGAGTGCGGCAGCGACATTGGCTGAATTGGTGCTCAAAACGGGCGAGCCACAAACGCTGCACTTTAATGGCGTCACGCATGGACACAAAACCGGTTTGCAGATTTCATCCGCCGCGCCCTGGCTGGCAAATGTTTCGACCAATAACGTCCTGATCGCGCTGCGTTCAAAATTAGGCGATCTGGTAGACGAGATTTTGATGGAAGGGGACAACCCCCCTACCATTTTTATGGTCATGTGGATGAACGAAGCGCGGGGTGATCAAAGGATAGCCGAGGACGATGGACAACCGGAATCCGAAGAATGAGGCTGAGCGCAGGCCATTTTTGACGTTTAGCCTGGGGGTACAGCGTTATGCACTTCCGGTTGAGCAGGTGGTCGAGGTCGCCGCG
>Ga0268299_1001550_pt1 | contig 38591 bp, 25 predicted proteins | sample NOBtaG_FD_193484 | JGI IMG/M metagenome (GOLD analysis project Ga0268299, IMG submission 193484) | Activated sludge microbial communities from bioreactor in Nijmegen, Gelderland, Netherland - NOB reactor | ecosystem: Engineered > Bioreactor > Aerobic > Activated sludge | place: Netherlands... | reverse complement strand
TGAGAAAAACGTACACCAGGGTGTTTAGCGGTTAAAATAGTCGCGTTCCTTCATAAGGCTGATTGGCTTGAAGTTCTTCGCCGGCAAACAGAAATTCTCCAAATCTGTGCTCGCTTGCACCCTCGGTGCGTTTTTTCTGGGGCTGATCGTCCCTCTTTCTTGTCTTGCTGATTCGGATTTTGAGCGTAAAGAAGATTTGCCGTTGCCGGTAACTCCGAAACAGAAGTTTGTGAGTGTTTACGGCGATTCGCGTCTAAGGCGTATCGAGGCGCAGATAATTGCGCTTGCTAAGAAAAACAATATTGATTGGTCCGAAAAGAAAGAGGACGGCATTACGCAAGAAGTAAAAAACCTCTTTGTCAAAGAAACCAATCCGCATGCGCTCGCCACAGTCGCAATTTGGGCCTGGATGAACCGCGAGGATGATCCATTAGTACGCAAGCTTTATCACTACGACAGGATTATCGAATCTGCTTTCTACCAGGCAATGTTCCGTATCGCCGATATTGGCGGTGAGGATGCGGCTCCCGCGCTGACGCGGATCGTTCATCAAGTGAATATGAACAAAGATGCGATGGAAAAGCTTCGTGATTGTTTGGACACTGTCCTGCCGGATGGATATCGAAGCGATAGTCGTGTTCGTGTCACGTTCAGCGATGATTATCTCAACGAACGCCCGGCACCAGAAGAAGTCGCGCAGTTTGTGGTGCCTTTGCGCGAAGCGCTATGGCGACTGTGGAAGACACCTACTTTTATTGCTTCGGACATTCACGCAAGAGCGAAATTCACGATCGGTGAGTCGATGTATATTTCAAATCTCAGTATCGACGTTGTCACTAAGAATGCGCCGAAGTCGGTAATGAGCATGAAGGGCGAGTATGCGAAAAACGCGGAAAAAGGCTTGAAGAAACTGCGTATTACTCAGCCTTTGCCTATGCTTACAAAACAAACGAATGTGATTGTGGAATTTTACGGACCGTGAAATGCACTTGATCTATTGCAGATTAATGACATAAATCAGACTCGGTCCGGTGCCGAATGCGTCGCTCTTTTCTTTCGCCAGTTTGCCGCCGCTGTGTTCAATCAGCCGCTTTGAGGGCGAATTGTCCGGATTGCAAGTGACAAAAATTTTGTCAATTCCTCTTCGTTTGAAATGCGTGGTGGCAAGTTGCAGCGCGAGCGCGGACGCACGCACTCCATATCCTCTATTCAATAACCCCGGTCTGATAGCAATGCCGACATGTCCGCCGAATTCTTCGATCAATTCCTTGTCGCCCGCATAACGCAGCGAAACCGAGCCGATATAGCGTTCGCCATCGGTAAGCCAGTACAATTCGTGATCCGTTACGGTGTATTCTGATCCGTCCGGCAGTTGAACAATGCGCGGTGCTGTGTCGTTTGCTCTGCGAATGTACTCGTCCGGATTATTCGAAATTTCTTCCGCAGACTCATCTGCGAAAGCTCCAAGAGCCATGTTGCAGAAAGTGCCTTCTTGCAGTGCCTCCAAATATGATGGCAAAAAAATTTTTTGGGGTTTAACTAATTGAATTGCCATTCTTGGTTTTCGTTGTTTTGAAGTCTGTCAGCGTCATGCTAATCCCAGTAGCGAGCTTTGTTCTCGACTGTAGTGAACGTTGTTGAATACATTCGATCTATGTAGAGAATGCCATTCAAATGATCTATTTCATGTTGAAGAATTCGAGCATACCATCCTGTTGCATCGATCGTAACTTCGTCTGCATGCTCATTTAACGCTGTGACACGCACTGCTTTGTGCCGTGCGGTGTTTGCCGCAAATCCATTGACGCTTAAACAACCCTCGAAAAAATCGACCTTGTCATTGCCGACCGGCTCCAGTTTCGGATTGATGATTACATGAAACGCGACTGGCTTTCTCTCGCGCTTTTCGAGTTCTTCCTTGCTCATTCTTGTTTTTTCACCGGCCTCGTCCTCAATCACCGCCAATTTGATTGATTCACCGATTTGCGGAGCGGCAAGACCGACTCCCGGTGCGGCTCTCATTGTCTCGCGCATCAGGTCGATGAGTTCTTGAATTTCTTGCGACTTAATTTCATCACGTGACAATTCACGCGCATCTGCGCGAAGAACCGGATGACCGGTTTGTAGTATGGCAAGCGGCATAAAATTTTTCCTCAAACCGCCATTGATTTTAGCAGTGTTCAAGAATGGCTTGACAATGTTTCTCGAAACGGGATAATGGAGGTATGGACATCTTATTTGCACCGAGTCGCGAACAAATGAACGGCACCGTACGGACGGGGCTCGGAATGACGCAGGTGTAGATAAGCTGATCAATAGTATCTGTAGTCATTCAACGAGCCCTTTCGACAAGAGAGGGCTTTTGATTTAAATACAGACAGATGAAACAACCAGAGGATAGGGTCATGGAGATAATTAACCCAAAAGACAAAACTTACGACATCCTGCGTACCGAGGGCGGCGTCCCAGTAAAAATGTGGACGCGCGGCGTGCAGTTGGAAGACGAAGCACGCAGGCAGCTCATCAATATTACGAAGATGCCGTTCGTCTATAAATGGGTTGCTGCCATGCCCGATTGTCACTGGGGTATGGGCGCCACCGTGGGCAGTGTCATACCCACCAAGAAAGCTATCATTCCTGCGGGAGTTGGAGTTGACATTGGTTGCGGTATGCTCGCTGCGCGCACGAGCTTGCGTGCGTCCGATCTTCCGGACAACCTGGCTCCATTGCGCCAAGCAATCGAAGCGGCAGTGCCTCACGGCAGAACAGACAATGGCGGACCCAACGACAGAGGTGCGTGGAAAAACGCGCCGAAAGCGGTGGAGGACGCCTGGGCTGGACTAGCCGAGGGACACAAGCAAATTGTGGATAAGCACCCCAAGTTGGCGAGAGCTAACACAATTAACCACCTTGGTTCGCTTGGAACAGGCAATCACTTCATTGAAATCTGCGTTGATGAGGACGATGCCGTATGGATTATGCTTCATTCCGGTTCAAGAGGAATCGGCAATTCCATCGGAAAATACTTCATCGAGCAAGCAAAGATGGAGATGGAAAAATGGTGCATCAATGTGCCCGATCAGGATCTGGCTTACTTAGCCGAGGGAACCGACAATTTCAACGAATACTGGAAGGCGTTGATGTGGGCGCAGAAATTTGCGCAAACCAATAGAAACGTCATGCTGGATTCGGTGATTGCCGCTTTGCGTAAGTGCGATCTGCCCGACTTCGAGATTACCTCAGAGGTCGTTAACTGCCACCACAATTATGCTGCTCTGGAAAATCACTACGGTGAAAACATCTATGTGACAAGAAAGGGCGCAGTGAGGGCGCAGCAAGGAGATCTGGGAATTATTCCCGGCTCCATGGGCACCAGATCGTACATCGTCAGAGGCAAGGGAAACCCTGAAAGCTTCAACAGTTGCTCACACGGAGCGGGGCGAGCAATGTCTCGCGGTGAAGCGAAAAAGAAGTTTTCTCTTGCTGACCACGCGAAAGCTACCGCCGGTATCGAGTGTCGAAAGGATGCGGATGTCATCGACGAAACTCCAATGGCATACAAGTCAATCGATGCTGTGATGGAAGCGCAGAAAGATCTGGTCGATGTGGTGCACACTTTGAAGCAGCTTGTCTGCGTCAAAGGCTAGCCAGGTCCAAACCCGAATAGACAGTAATCAACGCTGTTCGGCATAAACGCTGAGGCACTGTATATGGTGCTTCTCGTTTGTGCTGGGCGAACATAAACTCTGGAGGTGTGCTATGAAAGTATACGTTCTGCTTCGTGACGGTGTTCCGCTGGGCTACTGCCTCGCTGCTGCAACACACGGTACTCTTATAAGTTAGTTCGCGATGCGATATTTGTTGAATGGATCTTGCTCTCTCGGTGTTCTTATATACACGTCCGGGGGGCCGACAATTTTTCTGCTTAGCGCACCTTCGGCTAGTTCCTTTGCTGTGGGAACCGCTGTTTCCTTGCTTGATGAGGCAAACATCGAGCCCACCCTGGAGTTGCCAACGCGAGACATTAGTTTGTCCGTAGCTGATTTGAATACCTTCATCGCTCCGTCAGCTAGAGACGGTGACCCCGGCACAGGCGGCTTACGCAATCCGAGGCGAACACATGCAGCTAGAACTAATAATTCGGCAGCAACAATAGCGAAGCGCGGAGGGTCATTCTGTTCGTTTCCGGGGTCTGTTGCATTATCGAGCGAGCGATCGGCAGGTCTTTGAACAGGCCGATCGTACACCGTGTGATCTGTTGCTGCAGCCGACGGCTCTTGCGGAATGGTTTGAGGTCGCAGGTCAGGAACAGGCGGAGTTATAACGTTTTGTACCGGTTGGGGAAGTATCTCACTGACTTGCTCATTGTTGAATTGTTCGGGGGCTGCCATATACGGTGCGCGATATGGTGCCAGCGGGTCGGACGGAAGAGAGCGCAAATTGTTCTCGAAGAGAGTCTCGTTGGCAGAAAGATGGATTGTTTCGCCTTGCTGCGTAGCCGCAGAAAAATACTGACTGTCGTACATGTCCAACACCCTTGATCGGCGGAAAACTGTTTCTAATTGTGGTGATTTAAGCGTATACCCATTCAGTTACTGAACTGTGACTGGGTCGAGTTTCGCCAGCTTGTTTGCCAGCATATAAAAAAACACGTGCAACCGGCGTGCAATTCGCGCCAAGTCACTGGATATCGGTCTTACGGCTCGGAAGGACCGAACTCGGCGGCTTCGATTCGATCTACCAGAGAGCCGCTTAGTGGTTTTATGTTGACACTGGAAAAACGAGGATGCTTGCCTACTATCTTCAAAACTTCTTCAAAAAAAGGAGATTCCTTTACGATCATCAGATTGAAATAATGATCGTTTATCACTTGCAAGCAATCGTCGTCCGACAAAACCTGCCAATGGCGCGTCATGAATTCTGCTGCTGTGGGGTAGTTTTTGCCAGGGAGACTTTCGACGGCAAAAGAGTCTTCTTGGATTTGGTGAAGGCTGGCAAGTTCGAAGTATCTGGCCCTATCCAGATCATCCTGCATTTCAAACAAGAGTTTAAAATCTTGGCGTATTCGATCGGCCCTGGCTTTGTTCTTCTGCAGTTGGATCTGTCCGTGCTTGCCATTCCAATTGGTTACTGCGCTCACGAGTTTCTTTTTAGCCAGGGCGAACTTTCGAACCTTTAGTGCTGCTTCTCCTTCTTTCAAGAGCGCATCAGGATCTGGTTCCGGTGGAGGCTTTACAGGGCGAGTCGTGGTTCTGGAAAGACTGAAAAAATCTTGCGGCTTTTCCTTCCAGTAGCAGGACAAATAGTTGGCAGAAAGCTTTCCTTCTTGCTCCATCCAGGTTATGAAAAGATTGTCGATGCGCGCGGAAGCATCCTTGGAATTAGAATGATTGCTGTAGCAATGCGACTTGTAATCTTTGGATCGAGCGAGCAGCATTTTAATCGGCATGGGCTGTACGAGCGCGCTTGTATTCATGGAGAGCAGAGGATGTTGCGGAGATTTTTCGCTTGAAAGGCAGAAGAGAACAACCTTTGAATATTCACCGGAAAATGACGAGTGCGGGTTTAATTTTACTTCGCAAGAAGAACCAATTCTCTGTTGAATTAGGGCTCGCAATTGTTCGTTGGTTGGTTTGTCTTTCAGTCTTCCTATTTCTTCAAATAGGCTGAGAACCTTTGAGAACAATGGCCAATCGGTTGTCTTCTGCTGGATAGTTACCTTGGCACCCAGCTTTTCGACCTCTTGAACAGCAAGTTTGTCTTCGAAACCGTTCATTCGCAGCACTCTGACAGCAAGCTGCGCTTCGGCAATAGCTGCAGTTTGTTTCCCTTGAGCAGCTAGAATTCGTGATTTTGATACGTGGTAGAAGGTGTCTCGACCGTGCAAGTCGAGTGCGTTTGTTACAGCGTCTGCATCTGCATATCTTTTTTCACGAATCAGAGCGTCTATTGCGGAAAGGAATCTATCGCCCTTTTGCGAGTTGGCGGCCAGTCTCTCAAATTCTCTGCGTGCTTCCCGAAACCGCTTTTGTTTTAGAAAAGATAGTCCCAGCCCGTATTGAGCCGCAGCGTCATGGGGTTTGACTTTCAGATATTGCGCGTAGACTTCTCTGGCAAAATCATAGTCCTTTTCTGACAAAGCCTTTTCGCCGAGTTTCGAAAGTTCCTCACAAAGATATGTCTGCGCATAACCGCTTGAGTCGCTATTAAACGGCAGATGCAGCGCTTTTACCCTACCCTGGATCCTCTGGTCGTTTATGTCGGGTATTTGCTTGGCTATTTTTGATCGTGCAAACTCGCTGCTGTTTCCGCGAGTTTGCCCTTCAACGGCAACTCCGCAGGTAGTAATTGCGAGAAATAATGCGCAAGCCCGTCGTTTCACTTTGGTCTTCCAAAGAAAGTAAACCGCTCTCATACTCTCGTATCTTACCAGGCACTTTGCCAAGCTTCTCCCTTCTGGGCGTAGAGGTAACGTATTTCCGGTTTTACGTCTGCCAATTTGCTGTTCAGCATCATTCGAATTTGCGGAACCATTTCTTCGGCGGCAATCTCACCGGCCCTGATGGCTCGCGCTGCGTCCTGTACCCTGCGCGAGTAAAGCGGCATAGGAGTTAGTTGCGGATGAATTTCTATGTCTGCAAAATTGGCATGATGTCCGTCCAGTTCTGCCAGAAGTATACTTACTACGCGATTTCCGAATGGTGTTGCCTTTCGCAAATCGACTTCTTGTATGTCTTGCAGTCGCTCGTCGACATTCACTGAGATGACGATGTCCGCTCCGCTTTCTCGAGCCTGAATCGTCGGAACATTGGAGCGCAGCGCACCATCGACCAGCACTTTGCCGTCGATGACTACTGGTTTTACATAGAAGGGAATCGCGGAACTCGCCTGAAGCGCTCTGCCCAGGTTGCCGTTTGCCAATGAATAAGCTTTTCCATCAAGCAGATTAGTTGCAACGGCAACAAATGGAATGTCCCCATCTTCTATATTGCGTTTGGATTGCGGCACGAGCCTATTTACCAGCAATGCGAGATTGTTTGTTGCATGCAACCCGATCATTTTTGTTTCGAACCCAATAGCGCGTTTTGCGCTGCGAATCATCAGAGACGCAGGTACGGTCATCATCTTCAGTGAGTCTGGGCAGGGCGTGTAAGCCTTGAACAGGGAGTGATCGATGAACATCTCTTCCAGCGTTTCCAGTGGAACGCCGGCCGAATACATGCCACCAACGATCGCTCCCATGCTGCTGCCTGCAATAAAGCTTATCGGCAGTCCTTCCCGCTGAAAAACTTTCAGCACCCCAATGTGCGCGGCGCCTCTTATGCCACCACCGCCGAGGGCAAGGGCGATGGTCGGCCGACTTGTTATTTTCTCTGCCGCCCATGCGGGCAGGCTGAGAGTCAGAAGTGCGATTAGCGCGATTGTAAATGAATGAATTTTTTGCTTGAACATGGTCCTTTCCTCTCACTTGCTCGGAACGGTTCTGCCAAGAGAGAGCCGGGGTGGCGTACTCTCTCTGGCTGATACCGACCGGGAGAACTGGAAGAACTGCAAGAAACTCCAAGCACTCCAAGTTTGGCGCCTATTTAGACAGAGATATAAGCGCTTCTCTTACTTGGTCTTTAAATTGATCGCACTGTTGTTTTCCTTCAATCAAGTACGACCATTTCTTGTGGTTTCCTTCGGCTACCAGTTTGGCTAGCGCATCCAGTTTTGCGCCCGCGTTCTTTTCGATTTCATTTTTGATTTTTTCTTTCACGACTTCTTTCCAGGCTTCATCGGCCAGGCACAACAGTTTTTCAGGCATGTTGCAGCATTCGCTGTCACCGCCGTTCTGGGCTGCTGTTTCCGAACAGGCCTCTGGGCCTTTGGTTTGGTCGCATGAACTGCTCATTTATCTCTCCTTGATCTGTTGGGCAATTTAGTAGATAGGACCGGTCTGTACTAATGATTGAATCATACCGGTCGGTCCTAATTCAAGTCCCTCAGTTGAGATTTAACCCGGCCGCCGCCTTCAGGGCTGGGCCGGAGATATAAGCCAGTTCCCTCTTTTGGCGGGCGTGCTTGATTTGTGCGACAATTAAGATATACTTAGGACAGAACGGTTCTAGAGTCGATAATGCCCACAACAGCGGACACCACTAGCGGCAGCCGGCAAAAGCTTATTGAAGCGACAATAGAGCTGATGTCTTCGCGTGGCTTTGAAGCCATGGGAATCAATAGTATTTTGGAAGCCGCTGGCGTCAGCAAGAGTAATTTTTACTATCATTTCAAATCGAAGGAAGATCTCTGCCTCGCCGCTCTCGATGCGATGAGCGATCATTTCTTTGCTCAGATGCTTGATCCTGTTTTAAACAACAAATCGCTCAGTCCTCGCAAACGGCTCGAAAAGTTTCTAAAAGGAATGGCGGAAATGATCGAGTCCGAATGCTGCAATAAAGGTTGCCCATTCGTGAATTTGGGCGCAGAGACCAGCGACTTTCTGCCCGCGTTTCGCGAGCGCATTTCGCTGTATTTCGAGAACTACCAGCAGCGTTTGGCTGAGTGCATTCAAGAAGGGATTCAGCAAGGAGAATTTCGCTCGGATGTTTCCGCAAAACTCGCCGCTCAAGTTTTGCTTGCCAGCATGAATGGCACCATCGTTCTGACGAAAGTGCACAAGCGACCGCAAGTGATGAAGGAAAATATCAAGTCGTTTCTTGCGATGTTGGCGGCGCCATAGCCAGTTAATAATGCAAAAGCAAAGGTACCAATGGTGATAAGCACAAGCTGTCGAACGGCTGACGAGAACAAAGCCTTTTATGCTGAGGGGCTGGCGAAGTTGCGTGCCGAGCCGCTTGCGGAAAGCAGCGGAAAGTTGATCTTGGATTTACTGGATACGCATGCTGAAAAAATCTTGATTCCTTTTGCACGAAGCTGGATAAAGAAATTTCCCAAGCATGAAGTGGCGCCACGTCTTGCCGGAAAGATGCTCAGGCTGTTCGACACCAATGACGCGATGTACATGTCGATTGCCTACGTGAAGACATTTCCCGACGTGAAGGCTCTTAATCAAATTGTTAGTGCTGCGGCTGAACTCGGTGGCAGCGAGAAGAAACTTTTGGATGCAATCGAAAGGCGAATGGCGAAAGATCCAAACAGTCATATTTGGGGATTTTTGCAAACAGTTGAGCGGCATCACGAATTTATCGACAGACTCATTTGCAAATGGATTCAGCAGAATCGAACAAATGAGGAAATCGTTGGAAGTCTGCCCGGAGTGACGCTGTTTACTGATTCACTGCCTGTTCTGGAAGAAACGTTGAAGTGGACTGAACTAAATCAAGACGGACCAAACAAACGATACATCTGGATGGTGCTGGTGAACTTTTTTGCGGGCAAGTCCGAGGCGCACAAACAAATCGAGCCGCGCGCAATCAAATTCGTCAGGGGTTGGCTTGAGCGAAATTCAGACGATGAGTATTGCGGCACGATTCATAAAAAGCTTATTGGCGTGACCAATGCTCCTGAAGATCTGCAGCGTGCAAAAAAATGGATACATGAATATCCGGAACATGCTCAGGTCAAAGATGTAGAAGAGTTGCTCAAGAGCTAACGTTTCAGCGGGCAAAGCATGAGAAAATACACGAGCTAGCCGCCCCATTGGGGTGTCCTGTCGTAGCTGGTGCTTTTCCGTGCTAGCTCCCGTCCGAGCTGGTTTCCCGTATAAGCAGGTTCCAATGAATAGAAGAACATTCTTGAAAGGCAGTGCCGCCGTTGTCATGCTGAGTGGAGGATTCGTCATGAGCAAACCGTCCGTCGCCGAAACAGTGACTTTGGGACCGCTACTGGATAAATGGACCGGGGCGCACAACGGGTTTCCGAAGTTCGATCTAGTCAAGATAAGCGACTTCAAGCCTGCGATTTTGAAGGGCATGGATCTCAAGCGCGAGGAAATTAAGCGCATAACGAGCCAGAAAGACGCCCCTACTTTTGAAAATACAATCGTCGCTCTCGAAGATTCGGGTCGCCCGCTTAGCAACTCGATTCGATTCTTCAGCATCTACACGTCGACGGAAAATGATAAAGCGATGCAAGCGATTGAAACAGAGATGACTCCGATTCTTGCCAAGTTTGATGACGAAATTGTTCAGAACGACGAACTTTTCCAGCGCATCAAAGCTGTTTATGAAGGGCGGGATAATGCCGGATTGTCCAACGAACAAAAACGTCTGGTCGAAGTGCACTACAAATACTTCACTCGCGCCGGCGCCGGTCTCGATGCGCAGAAGAAAAAGAGACTGCGCGAGATCAATGAAAAGCTGGCGAATATCTTCACGAGCTTCCGCCACAATCAGCTAGCGGATGAAGAGAAGTACACGCTGGTTTTGGAAAAGGAAGAAGACCTCGCCGGTCTTGCCGACAGCTTGCGCGAAGCGGCTGCGGCTCAGGCTGAGGCTCACAAGATGAAGGGCAAATGGGTGATTACGAACACTCGCTCTTCCATGGAACCGTTCCTTACTTTTTCGACTCGCAGAGATCTTCGCGAAAAAGGTTGGAGAATGTGGACGAATCGCGGCGACAATAATGACGCGAATGACAATAAGAAGAACATCGGCGAGATTCTGAAGCTGCGCACAGAGCGCGCGCAAATTCTGGGATTCCCAACCCATGCGCACTGGAGTCTCGATGATTGCATGGCGAAAACTCCTGATGCTGCGATGGCATTGATGCTGCGCGTTTGGAAGGCATCAACGAATCGCGTCAAAGAAGAAGTTGCCGACATGCAGAAGATCGCCGATGCCGAAGGCGCCAAAATCACCATTGAACCGTGGGATTATCGCTTCTATGCGGAGAAAGTTCGCAAGGCAAAATACGATATCGATCAAAATGAAGTGAAACAGTATCTGCAGCTCGACAAGATTCGCGAGGGTATGTTCTGGGCGGCGAAACAGGTTTACGGTCTCGACATGGTGAAAGTCGACGGACTGCCGGTGGTGCGTCCCGAAGTCACTGTATATGAAGTACAGCGAGATGGAAAGCAAATCGGACTGTGGTATTTCGATCCTTATGCGCGTGATGGAAAACATTCAGGAGCATGGATGAGCGAGTATCGCACTCAAGAAAAATTCAAGGAGCCGATTACTCCGATTGTCTCCAACAACTGCAACTACGTAAAAGGAAAACCTGGCGAAGCGGTTCTCATTTCCTGGGATGATGCGAACACGCTCTTCCACGAATTCGGCCACGCTCTGCATGGTTTGCAATCGAATGTGACTTATCCGTCGCTCGCAGGCACCAGCGTGAAACGCGACTTTGTCGAGTTTCCGAGTCAGGTGAATGAGCGCTGGTTGCTGACACGTGAAGTGCTCAGCAAATACGCGCTGCATTACAAAACAGGCAAGCCGATTCCCGAGGCGCTGATAGCGAAAATTGAAAAGGCGAAAACTTTCAATCAAGGTTTCAGCACCACCGAGTATCTTGCGTCTGCAATTTACGATATGAAAATCCACCTGGCTGCAACGCCCGATAAGACAATCCAGCCGGATGATTTCGAAACTGCCACCATGACTGAAATCGGATGTCCCAAAGAAATAGTCATGCGTCACAGACCGACCGCCTTCGGGCACATCTTCTCCGATGACGGCTATGCTTCCGGATATTACTCGTATATCTGGGCCGATACGATGTCGGCTGATGCTTCCGAAGCATTTATTGAAGCCGGCAGCTTCTATGACCGCAAGACCTGCGATCGTTTCCGGGAGACAATCTTTATGGTCGGCAACTCGGTAGCGCCCGACGTTGCGTTCCGCAATTTCCGCGGACGGGATGTCGATACCAATGCGCTTATGCGCGACCGCGGTTTCCCAGTTTCGTGAGAAAGTTTGATACAGTGAAGCAATGCGAACCCTAGTCGTAACCATTGTTCTCGCCTTTTTCACTGTTTGCTCATCGGCAGCTTTTGCTGTCGATGAGTTTTGCGACGTATACGTCGGTCATTCGAAAGTTTTCTCCGTATCCAATACGCGGCTGCTGCCGGCACTCGAGCGTGGACAGCGGGTCAACGACGCTATCCAAAGTGTGATCGACGATCCGGATACAAATCCATCCGAGTTTAATGTGCGCACCGGCCTTGATGGCGTGCCGGTAATTTATTTGGACGACAAGGTAATTTGCAGCGTCACCAAAACTGATTCGGACGAAGCCGGAACCACCCCGGAGGCTCTCGCCCAAGAATGGTGCGACAGGCTCATCAAAGCGGTTGAAAAAGTTCGCCTGGAGCGAAATCAGACTGGTCAGACTGCAAGCTCTACCGGCGCAGATACCTCGGCAAGTGATGCTTCCGGTAAGGACGCGACTGGTAAAACAACTGATGGCAAAAGTTCATCAGGAGAAAAAAAAGAAGGTCGCGGCGGTTCTGGATTGAGCGAGCACGCTGTCCTTCTTCTCTTCGTTGAGATTGCGCTGCTGTTATTTACTTCACTTGTCTGCGGCGAGCTCATGGTGCGCCTTGGGCAACCTGCAATCATCGGTCAAATTCTGGCCGGCTTGTTGCTTGGACCAACGTTTTTTGGCGCGCTCTTCCCTGATATTTCTTTTCAGTTGTTTCCGCGAGATGGATCTCAATCGCGTCTTATAGAAGTCATTTCCTGGATCGGTGTTTCCTTCCTTCTGATGCTTACGGGGATGGAAACCGACATCTCTATGTTGAAGCGGCTCGGTAAGCCACTTTTGTACTTCGGACTGATTGGACTTCTTGGACCGCTGGTTGCAGGCGGGCTGATTTCAATGCTGATCTCGGATCAGCTCATGGGTGGTTTGCAGAATAAACTATCGTTTGCTGTTTTTCTTGGCACGGTTTTTGCCGCGTCGTCCGTACCTGTCGTGGCAAAGGTTCTCATGGATATGAAGATGCTCAAATTGAGCATCGGTCAACTCATTATTGCCACCTCGCTTGCGCATGATTTGCTGTGCTGTCTTTTGCTGGCCATCATCGTTGTACTTTCCGGCACAGGACATCAGGAAGGCAATCCGGTGCTGGTAGCAATCTGTGGAACCATATGCTTTCTTGCCATAATGTACTTCGGCCGCCCGGTATTCTTCACGGTACTGCGTTGGATAAACGATCGCGTCTCTACCAGCGATGGTTTAATAACTGCGATGGTTGTGCTGCTGCTTTCATGCGCTGCTGCAACTCAGGCTCTCGGTGTGCACATCGTGTTAGGCGCTTTCACTGCCGGTGTCATTCTCTCGCAAACACCAGTGATAAATCACAAGGTGGTGCGCCCGCTGGAAATAGTAACGATGGCATTTTTCGCTCCGATATTTTTTGCTTCCAGCGGATTGAACGTCAACCTCGGTGCTCTCCTTGAGCCAAAGCTCCTTGGTATCACACTTCTTCTGGCTGTTGCAACACTGGTTGTGAAGCTCACTTCCTGTTATGGTGCCGGCAAACTCACTGGCTTCGGCAAGTGGGAATCATTTGCCGTAGCGGTAGGAGCCAACACAAAAGGCTCCCTTGGTTTGATCCTGGCAATGCTCGGAAATTCTCTCGACATCATAAATCAGGATATGTTCGCCATCGTGATTTTCATCTCGATGTTTTCTACCGGAACCGCCGCACCACTGATGAAATTGTCTATGGGCAAAGTCAAGGTCACCGATGAAGAAGTCGAACGCATGAAGCGCGAAGAGCGTCGTGCTCGCACCATACTTAGTAGCATTCGCCGCGTGCTCTGGCCGACTTCCGGACGTGGGCGCAGCAGTTTCATCGGAGAGCTTTTAAATAGCCTTGGGCAATCGCAGGTAATTGAAACGACCGCACTATGGGTCAAGCGGAAGGGCAGCGATAACGCTGATAAACCCTTCACTCACATCTCGCAAGTGGTCGACAGGAAAGTCGTGAGTGTATACGAAAGCACGGTCGTTTCTGATGAGCCGTTGAAGGTCATTTCTGAAGAAGGCAATCGTGGGTACGATCTGATCGTGATGACGACGGACGAGCCACCCGGAGATGCCGACTTTGTCTTTGGAGAACTGGTCGATAACGTTATTCTAAACACTTCCACGCGCGTGTTGGTAATATACGAACCTGATGACTCTAAGCAGCGCATCATCAGAAAAGTGTTGGTTCCGGTAAGCGGCAGTGAACTTTCTATTGCAGCGGCGGAGTTTGGCATTTCGCTTGCTAAGTCGCTCAATGCGAAAGTGATTTGCCTTTCGATCTCAGAGTCTGAGGCGAAAGAGCTTTATGGAGAAATCACGCAGAGCGGCATCGAAATTCAGAAAAATGTGAGCGACGAAATTGATGTCACTCTGAGCGAGCTCGCATCCGCTCTTGATGTTAATTATCAATCGATGCATGTGCAAACAGCGGCGCACCCGGCGCAAGCCGCAATTCTTGTCGCTCAGCAAAATGATGTTGACTTGATTGTGCTGGGTGCAGAGCCCAAGATCGGAAAAGGTTTATTCGTCGGGCACACCATCAACTTTGTTCTCCGTCATGCCCCATGCGCTGTGGCGGTTCTGAAGCTGCATGGTTAATGTGTAAGGCAACGAACTGTTCTAAAATTAGGCGGCCGGGTGCTTGATGTCAACAGTTTCGCTGTTGCCGTTGCATCTGGACATATTGGCTCAAAGGAGAGATTACTCACATGTGGAACAAACTCATCGCATTGGCTCTGTCTCTGCCAATGACTATAGCGATTGCACACGCGCAGGCAGCTCAGGATGCGGATATCACTGCGTACTCTCAAGACATCGCCATGCGCATCGCGCGCGGTCAGCAAATGGGCCAATTGACGCCTGAAAATTACAACAACATTCAATCGTTGTACAACAACGTCGAGAACATTCGCCGCTCACTCGGTAACAGACCGATGAACCAAATGGTAAGAGTCAATGTGATGAATTCACTCACTAATATCGACAAACAATTGACCACCTATTTGCATGACGATGTGAATTCCCGTTATCAAATGTGGGACCCGAACAGAAGAAGCTGGCGCAATCAATGGTGGAGAGGAAGCAATTCGGGTAGAAATTCATACACTGGTGAAATTGAAGCCTATCAAAGCAGTTTGAAACAGCGCATTGATCAGGGTCGCGCCGATGGAAAAATCACGCGCAGCGAACTCAATCAGTTGATGCTCTCGTACAACGATATCGACAGAATGCAACAGCAATATCGCACGGGGGGATTCAGCAGTTGGGAGCGCAACTCCTTGATGGCGCAACTGACCCAGCTCGATCGTGACATTACAAGTCAAATTCATGATGATGAGAATTCGCACTATCGCAATTGGAATTCGCAAGGCAATTCCTGGTCGAATAATTGGTGGCAAAACTCCAATCGCGGAAGAGACGGACGTCGCGACGGCGACCGTGACTGGCGCAATAACTAAGTGCGCTGAAGCCTGGGCAATGCTGGGGTCTTTGGCTGTCAAACCAATGTCATGACAGTCAAACACTATGTACTGGCCCCAGCACCCAGGCACGCAGCATGCTGAATGATTTCACCTCTCCGTCAGTCAATCATTTCGAACCGTTTGTTTCCGCAGAGTCGTTTGCTATATTGGCGGGCGGTGGAATGCTGATGACTGGGTCGATACCTTTCGGAATCTTTGGTCGAAAGGCATATAGTAATTTCTGTCTTGTTCTCTCTAAAGCATGCCTGACAATCACTACGAGAATCCTCGCCTCGCGCAGGTCTACGATCTTGATAGCGGCTGGTCGGTCGACCGCGATTTCTATCTGTCACTTGCCAAACTGCCAAACTCGGATGTGCTCGATCTTGGCTGTGGGACAGGATTATTGTGCAATGCCTATGCTGAGCATGGTCACTCCGTTGTTGGTGTCGAACCTTCGGCTGCGATGCTGGAAGTTGCGCGCAGCAAGCCTTTCGGAAAAGAAATCGAATGGGTGCAGTCGATTGCGCAAGAGTTTGATTCTGCCAAGCGTTTTGATTTGATCATAATGACCGGACATGCGTTTCAAGTGTTGCTCGAAGATTCGGATGTACTCGCCACCCTTTCGGTGATGAGGAAACATTTGAAGACCGATGGAATTGCAGTGTTCGAGTCGAGAAACCCAAGGATAGATTGGGAAAACCGTTGGGCTTACGAGATGAAGATCGATCTGCCTGCAAGTTCAATAACAGAGTCGCGGCGATTCTTGGCAATGAAGAATGAACGAATGACTTTTGAACTGAAGTATGTTTTTCCGGATGAAACGTTAACCTCGCAGAGCGAACTTCGATTTATGAAATGTTCCAAAATCAAAGAATTGATTGATGCGGCTGGACTGAGAGAGACTGACTTATTTGGAGATTGGGATGGAACGCCATTTGACGACGGCAATTCCGAAGAGATGATCTTCGTGAACGCGCGCGCAGATTAAAGGGAAACAGACTCCAGCAAGCATCTTTCCAAATCTTTCTTTACCTCTTTGGCATTTTGATAGCGGGCCGAACAGTCTAGTGCCGTGCACTTGTTAACGATATCATCCAATTCAACGCTTACCCTTTCATTGAACAATGATGGTCTGGACTGGCTGATGGCTTCCGGATATTGTCCTGTCAGCATGTAAAAGATAGTTCCGCCCAGCGCATAGATATCACTGCATATGGTGGCTTTGCCGCGCAGTTGTTCGGGCGGCATGAATGCTTGTTTGCCGACTGCGATTCCCCCCAGGCCATCGTTGCCTTCCTGTGCCACCATGAAATCTATCAATTTCAATTCTTCGCCCGAAGTGAGTATCAAGTTATCCGGCGTAAAGTCTCTGTGAACTACAGCAGGTTTTAGCGAATGAAGGTGATTAAGCATGTCGCACATTTGCAATGCATGTTTGACCGCTTCCTTTTCCTCCATTATTCCACGCTGTAAAACTGCTGATTTCAGCGAAGGTCCGTCGACATATTCGAGAACAAGATAGGCTCTATTATCTTCGACAAAGGCCTCTTCCAGCGACACGATAAGTGGTGAATGAACTCGCTTCAACATCTCTGTTTCATGCTTGAATGTGTCGATTGCTTCGCGTCGCACTTTTGCATCAACGAAAACCGGCAGGATGTATTCTTTTAGAACAACTTGCTTGTCGTCTTTGGTTCGGGCGAGATAAGCAGTGCCCTGCCCACCGGCTCCGAGTACTTTTGTCACCACGTACTTGCCGGATTGAAGAGAAGCGCCATGAATGAGCGGCTGCAGGCGCTCACGTTTTGGTGGTGCTGAAAGCGCTTGCAGCCACAGGGCTGTGTAAGTAGGATCTTGCCTGTTTAAGGAAAGCGAGTCGAAAATTTCTCTGTCAACTCCACGACATTGCACGGGGCACCATCTGTTCAAAGCGTCAACCACGTTGTGCCACTGCTCGCGATTTGCAATCTTCGAGAGTTGGATCTTATGAGTCTTGCCGCTTTTTTCTGTGAGATTGAGTCTCCAATTCAAAAGCGAACCTGTATTTGATTGCTCCAAAAAGACATCCGCGAGGTTGTTCCATGGTATGTGCCTTCGCTTGCTTTTATTACCGGCAAAACGACTCTGAAATTCAATACCCGTCGGATCGAAAGCAAGGTGGGTCGTTCCTTGCGACAGGGCGTACAGCCAAAGCAGTGTCGCTATGATAAATTGGAAAGAATAGTATGTTCCGCCGTTGACGAATTTTGCGTAGTGCCAGAGCGTTGCCCCCGTCCAGACAATGAGGAAACCGATGGCAACACGCTTCGCGTATTCATCTTTTTTCGTGCTGAATGTATTGGTGTGAGGCCAGAGCGGAACGAGAATTTCGTCCGGACGCACTTCAAAAGTTTTCGGACCTTCTTCCGCCAGCTCTTTGTCTAAGAATGACTCGAATTCCACTTGAACCGCATCGAATGAATAAGGATGCGGACCTTCCTCGAACGCCTTGGGCTCCTCCTCATCTGTATAACCGGCTATGAGCTTCAGACCTGAGTCTTCCGCCTGCTGCAGTGATTCCAGAAAGTCCGGATCGTTTTTCCAATTGCCTGGCAGAACTTCCAGATTTCCGGTTTCTCGGTAGAGACGATAAGACTCCAGCATCGAATCCGTGCATTCAATTATAAGTTCTGACTCATTGGTCATTTTCTACACCACAGCGTTAGCCGAGCGCTCTACTGAAATGCCTGCATGTTGCGCAATCTGCAGCAGGTGTGTACCAGCTACTGTCGCCGATTGAGGTCGTTCACATTTTGAAAGTTCCGTCATCTGTTTGATTAGGACGCGAAGAGCAAGGCCGAATTCTTCAGACTCGATCCAACACGGAGTCAGCGCTTCTGGATCCTTTCCTGTAAGCATGAAGAACATGGTGCCACCTAATGAATAAATATCGCTCAGTGGTTCTGCCTTTCCCTTTATCTGTTCCGGCGACATGTATCCTTGCTTTCCGATCAGAGTTCCTGTCGCCTCGGCAAGGAATTCATTCGCTGCACCGAAATCGATAAGCACTATTGTTCCGTCGTTTTGCAAAACAAGATTGTCCGGCGTGAAATCTCTGTGCACCACTGGCGGTACTCGCCCATGCAAGTATCTGAGAATGCCGGCCATCTGCAACCCGAGCTGAATCACTTGATCTTGTTTCAATGGACCGCAGTGTCGCACCAGATCTCTCAATGTTCTTCCCGAAACATGCTCGAGAACCATGTATTTGCGCCCATCTTCGGTAAAGTGGTCTTTGAGTTTTACAATCTGCGGGTGATCGAGCTGTGCCAGCAATTCCGCTTCGCGATTGAAGAGGTCAGTCACTTTTTCGCGGGCCGCCTCATTGTCGAATTTGGAAACCACAAGCTCTTTCATAACTACAGTATCGCTGTTCGTGTCTTCCGCTTCGTACACTGCGGAAAAGCCCCCGAAAGCCATCTGACGCTTGATGCTCAACGTTCCATTACGCAATCGTTTTCCAGGCTCCAGCGGAATAAAATTGGTGGCGGAAAAACGCCGCGAGAGTTCGTCATTGAATTCGAGCGTATTCGAGTTTCCCTCTATCCCGCGAATTTTGTTTTGCAGATTGTCTCTGTAGTTTGTAAGCGCATCAGTCCAGATCGAATTCGCTCCCCACGCTTCGAGCGCCAGGAGAATTTGCTCCACATCTTGCTCTGCGAGATCCTTGATGCTGAGGCGATAGTTTTTCCCGCCCGATTCCATCAATGAGATTGCGGCAGGTTTTCCATTCCTTATATATAGATCGGCGAGTTTAATGTCCGCCCAGGACAGCCAGGGCATGTTAGCGAGACCGCCGAGCGCCGGCGGCAGCCCGAGACCGTCCTGATTAACGACGATGTTAGTGCCGTGCTCATTAACGACGGCCAGGCGCAAAGGTATGTATACATAGAAAAGTCCGGGGATTAATACGCCCACCAGATATAGAACTCGGGCAACACCGGCTGATAGAGAGTGAAAAAACGGTATGGCCGGCGCGATTTCCGAAGCGAAATACCAGAGACCGGTGCCCAGCGCCACTCCCAGTATTGCCCACCACACGAAAAATGCGGTCATTTGCTCTGGAGTTATAGTTTTGACGGGTATCGAAAGCTGAAAGTTAGTCATGGATATTTCTCTATAGAACCATCCTAATACTGACTGGCGCCGGTTTGCCGTCTCCTGAATCTTAACTTAATGGGGTGCCCGGGAACGGCGCCTGTCACTTTTGCGCGTTTACACATTCCTTTCGATTGAGCATGACCCTATACTCGCAATTACCCAGAAACGCAGTACAAATTAACGGCAAACGCCACCCTTAATAGGGATTTCCTGAGGGACGCATTCCCATCCAGGCGGTATCGTGCCGGTCAGTTCGGGTGATTCACTCTTCCCCAGCGGATCAATCGCAAGCAGCCTTCCCTGATAGCGCATTCCATGCGCGTCTTCTATTGCTGCTCACATTCATAAAGGAGCCAATAATGAGTTACCATCACAAACAGCTTGAACAAGTTAAACAAGTCGAAGGGCAAGGTTCTTCCGGTGGCGGTTTTGCTGAAGCCTCGATTCATGAGCTTATGGGTGATTTGTCGAAGAAATACGGCAGCACCGGGCAGTCTCTTGATCATGGTAGCGGCAATGTCATCGGCGAAATGGGCGGCGGCAATTTCAAGAAGGCTGACGCAGGAAACAGCACCATCAATAGTCTTGAAGGGCAGTTAGGCGGTTCGGAAGGAAACGCCATCTATCATAAAAAACTTGAAGCATTGTCGGGTGAGGCTGGTGACGTAGCGAACACGCTGCGCGCCGCTATCGGTGAAGGCAACGCTATCTTGAAGAAGATGGAAGGTCAAGGAACCGGAGAAAGAGCAGCGGTACTCGGAAAGAGAGCCGTGGAAAAAGAAATGTCCGGCGGTGGAGATGTGCAGCAAGGTTCGATGGGGCAAGGACTAAAGCACGCAGAAAAACTGCAACAACAGCCAAGCTTGGAAAATCGCGCCCTCTTGTACGGCATGGCCGCATCAATGGGACCAGTGGGCTGGAGCGCGATAGTTACGGCTGAAGCAGGAAGACTGGCTGACAGATTGCAATCTAGAAATGAAGGACATTCCGGCATGGGTGAAGCGATTGCTCAGCGCAGCAAAATGCTCAATAGCTATAAATTGAAAGACTATTAAGCAGACCTGGCTCCCAAAGAGCTGATTTGAATGATGTCGGAGGAAGGAAACATCAATCTCTGAAAGGGTTTGTTTGAGAACGCAGAAGGCCGCGCACGGAACCAGCACCAGGCGCGGTGTTTCTGCGTTTAGAAGTATTGGCAGGCGAAATTTTGCTGCAGTCGAAATTGAATTCCGTCGAGCTGTACGCCGTCGAAACTGAATTCCATCGAACTAGCTGCCGCGCTTGCGCGTTTTAGGCGGCTGCGCTTCACGCTCCATTCGCCAGACGTTCTCTCGATCGGCAATGGTGCGCTGATTTTCAGCGGTGTTTTCGATGATTCTTCCGTTCAACCCGCGTATGTGAGTCGGTTTGCCATCGGGACCAGGTTTGTGTGTTTTGTTGATCATGTCCTGATCGTATTTTTTGATTGCCTCGTACAGTTGAGGCGATGTGATCGCGAGCAAACGACGATCGCCGACTTCTTTCGGATTGCCGGTTTCGCCGAGTCTGAATGCGGACACTGCCTCTGCGTGCGTCTCTAACGGCGAGTCGTTATACGACGTCATCGGCGTGACTTTGGCACGATCCCGCATTTGCTTTTTCGTTATTGTTGTAACTCCGTCTTTCGGTGGTTTCGCACCAGCCCAATCCCATTTGTCTTTAGTTTCGTTGTACTTCCAGGGATTATTGTTTTTGTCCAAGAAAACATCGCCGTGTTTTTTGCTCCACGCCCATCCCATCGCTGCAGCTATCTGCCGCCCTTCGCGAGATGCTTTAGGACTGGTGATGTCGTCTTCACCGATACCTAGACGTTGTTCGTGGTGCCCGAGTTCGTGGTAAAGCACTCCTTCGACGCCGGTGAAGCCGTTGAGGTGCTGTCTTGTCAGAGGTAATATCGTCAACTCACCGTTGCGGGCATCCTGGCGCGCACCATTGCTGTGACACGCGCAACTGCCTGCATTATGTGGTCCGTCTTTTGTGGTGCCTTCATAGTGAGCATAGTAAGTGGCATTATTTTCGTCAGGCCGAATAAACCACATTTTCATGCCTTTATAATCTTCATGGTTAGTATTGCGCAAGACCTCTTGCAATACCTTAAGCTCAGCTTCGGTGGGAACACCGGCGTGCAGTTTTGCAGTTTCCGGCTTGCTCTTGTCGCGGTCGTCATTTGGCTTCCACTCGCCTGGTTTTGCAAAGAGGACATTGAACTCTTTGCAGATTTCTTCTTGCAGTTTATTGATGCGCTCGAGCTGTGGTGTCTGCTCAACTTGCTCGGTGCCACCATCGGGTTTGAATTTGAATTGACCGAATTCAGTCAGCGATACGGTGCCGGATTTGCGCTCCCCGGTTTTTGCATTTGTCCAATTTTTTCCGTCGCCTGTCCACTCACCATTTTTGTCGGAGAATGCTATCGGCACACCTTGCTTGTTTCTCGTCACTGTGAAATTATCACCGGCCGCATTGGTCATGGTGCGCGTTACGTTGCCGTCAGGCGAGAACGTTGATTTCAGCCCGTAGTCGTTGTTTGTAAAAGTGTAGTTGCCTTTGCCGTCGATCGAAACTTCGCCGCGCCGAGTGCGGAAGTTCGGACCGTCGGTTCTCCAAGTGTTGCCACCATCATCCGATTTCCATTCGCCCAGATGATCGCGAACAAACGATGGCTTTCCATCCAGTCCATAGCGTATCTCGACTTGCGTGTCTTGTCGCGCGCCCGTGCCTGATATTCGTGTACGCTCGACGCGGCTGACATCGGATGGAAGTATATCGCCGCCTTTTCTGAATCGCGAGGCGTCCATGGGAGCGCTGGCTCCAGGTAAGACCTGATCAGGTCTTGCCGCACCTTTATTTTGAACGGTCGGATTGAGCAGTCCTCTGAGATCCGAGCCGCTGAATGATAAGTCGAAATTGCCGAATGCTGCAGGAATGTGTTCGCTCAACAGCCTGGCATTCATCTGACGGAAAAGATCGAGTGTTTCCTCTGGCTTGGCAGTCAGACCTACTCTCGACGCCTGGTCGGTGCCGGCATCTGGAGTTGTTCTGTCTTCGGTGCGTTCGGCAACTTGCTGCCGCCGAGGAGGCACTTCTGGCTGAGCCGGAGAATCTGCAGTCATCGTGCTAACCGTAGTAAGGACCGCATTAAGCGGGGGAGCGGAAAAGCTGGAATCACCTGTCCGAGGCGAAAGCTTTCGGACTATGCCGCCATGGAGGGCGGATTTGGATGCATGGGTATGGAGAGAACTGAATTTGCATATATCAGTATATGCAGGCGGCGTGACGAGATCGTGAACACACCTGATGCCTTGTTGCACAAGGGGTTACGGATTTAATGAATCTGGTTGGCTGTCGCTGGGGGTTGCTCGGGGGCATCATTAATGCTCATTTCAAACGTGCCGAGTTTCGGTCTCTTTCCGAATCGGCATCGAAGTCATAAGCGATTGCCTGCGCGGCAGAAATCTTCGCCGAGTTCATGGTTTTCTTCACAAGTTTGCTGGTTTTTTCGTCAAACGCATAAACTGTTCGATCATTACCTTTCGGCTGAGATCCGTCGGCATTTTTTGTCGTGAAGAAATAGGATGATCCATCGAAGTACCACTTGTCCATGATTGGCGGAACCTCTTTCGATTTTTCGTCCTCGGCAAGCACAAGCGTTCCCTTTTTGAGATCGAAAACGGACACGCCTGTCTTGGTCTCAGTTTCGTGAATGCTGAACAAATGATTTTTGTCTTTCGAAACGAAGAACGTGCCGCCCCCTAGGTTCCAATGCTTGCCGGTGTCGTTGATTAGTACCAGACGCCCATCATAATCGCCGAGTTTTACAAAGCACTCATATCCGGCTGGTAGTATCGCATTCGGTGCAAATAATCCGTTCGAGCCACCGAGCGGATTCATATCATCAAAATATTCGCATGTCACTTGCTTCCCTTCTTTCGCCAGCCAAATCCAGGCGCGGCAATAGCGCGGATTGGAAAGTTTTTCGTCCGGGCGCTTTACTTGTTTTGCATCAATGGCGACTTTGCCGAGCTGTTTGTGAAACGATGAAACTTGCGACGCCGGATAATCACTAGCGTTGAAAGGCTTGGGCGCTGCGGCAAGCGCTGGCGAGTGTATGCAAATCTGAGCCATGAGCATCAATTGAAGTGTGGCGAGGCTCAATTTTATTTTTGCTGGTTTAAACACTTGCTTTCTCCGGAGACTTAAATTTATTTGCCAAATTAAGAGTATCATGATGGCTATGTCGCGATTTCAAAAGTCTAGGTTGCTAGCCCTGACACTATGCTGGTTGTGTGGCGCATCTGCGGTCGGCAAATCGTTCACTGGATTTGCGCTCGACGAGCAAATGGTAGTTGGGCGGGTGATGCCCGATACCCCTGCTCAGCGGGCGAACATTATGCCCGGAGACAGAATTGAATCGGTGAATGGTGTTGCGACAAGCGGGAAGAAGCTTCAGCAAGTCATAGACATGATTACGGGGCCTGCAGGTACTCGCGTTACGCTCGTTATCAATAGAGGCGGAAAGCGCTATCAGTGTGCTTTGGTGCGTGCGCTTTCAGAAACGGCAATCAACGAGGTAGCGGCAAAGGAGCAGAGAAGAAGCGGCGTATACACAGGCTTGCAGATTGACGACGGCAATCGCGTAGCTTCTGTAGACGAGCACTCGCGTGCGTGGATTGCTGGAATCAGAGCTGGTGACAGAATCGAATTCATCAACAATGTCGATGTTCGCCAAGCGAGTACTGATGATGTTTCCTCCGAGGTGGTCAATCCAAATGGTGGCGCGTTGTTTCTTCGAGTCGCGCGCGCAGAAACACGTTTCAACGTCATATTGTCCGGTGGGCCCAAGCCGACGGAAGCGAAGGTGCAGCCGGTCGATGCCAGAAACGTCACTGTTCCAATTACGCCTGCACGAGAAATAAAAACCATCGTACAGATTGAAATTTTTCGTCGTTCGCAATTCACAGAAAGCATCGAGAGGCAAGTCCGGCAGGCTCTGGCTAAAGTTCCGGCGCGCATTCAAGAAGCTATTAAACAAGCTGGCATAGCAGTGCTGATTGTGCCTGATGTGCTGACTGCGCAACCGCATCTGAATGTGGAAAAACCAAGAGGCTATCACCACGGCGGTGGTTATGACAATTGCGGCGGATTGTTTTACTCACGTGATAAAAAGGTCTATATCTGTGAACGGCTATCTTATAACAACAGTCCTCTGAGAGAAAATTGGTATGTGGGCTCGACTGCGCTGCACGAAATGGGCCATGCGTACGACCACACGGGCGGGTTTTCGAAATCGGATGGATTTATCAAAGCGTACGAAGACGACGGAAAGTATTTGGGGAGCGAGCAACGAAAAAAGTTCGAGTATTTCTTGCAAGAGAACGATGATGGGCGCTCCGAGATGTTCGCGGAACTTTTTCTGGCCAATGCTTCGCCGAAAGAAGATGCAAGCGCTTCGGATCTGAGCAAAGCCTTTCCGAGGTGCACGCGTTATGTCGGCGAATTGATCGGCAAGATTCAATAGTCGTCGAGCTGGACTGCAAGTTGCGACGAGTTGTCGAGTAAAGGGCGGCTCGCTTGAAAACCGGCTGGGAAGTCCACTGCCACAGGCTGTTTCTACTACCCGGCCAGGCATGCTATAAAGCAATGACTATGCCGTCGAAGAAGTGGGGGATGTCACAGATTCGCTCGACGAAAACCGCCGCAGTTGCCGGACTTGTTTTTGTATCGACTCTAGCCGTGCATCTCTGGCACCAGATTGGGCTTTTTCAAGACAAACTGACGTTTCTTTGGGATGGGCAAGGCTATCTGGAGACGTGCCAGTTTGCCACCAGAATATTGTTGGCGCTCATGCGCGGCGATGCGGCGACGGCAAGCTCGATTTCAAGCAGCGTTGAATTCGTAAAGCACATTATGAATGATGGTCCCGTTCATACATTTGCTGCAGCAAGTGTGTTTGCGATTTTAGGACGCATACCGGAATATGGCGACTGGCAAGTGTTTGCAATATTGAACGCTTTGATCCAAGCGCTTTCCGCGCTCTTGCTTTTTATTTTGACTTTGGAGGTAACCGGCGCTGTCTGGTGGTCGCTGGGTGCAGCACTGTTATTCGGAATTTATCCCGCCTCGATTGTCGCATCAGGCAGATATTTGACGGAACCATATGTGGTGCTCTGCCTTTTGCTATTTACTTTTCTTGCCACACGCACGTCGATTGCACTGAAACTATTTGCAGGAATTTTTGCTGGTTTTGTCGTCCTTTTAAAGGCAGTGCTCGCACCGGCTGCACTGATCGCTGCCGCAGTCGCCGGTTGTTTTTCCAGTAAGGGAAAGCGTCTTGAAACAAAGCGCAGAGTCTCACAGATTCTTGCTCTATTTGCAGGTGTCTTGATAGCGCTCTTTCCCTGGTTCTTCTTTACAAAATCGGCGACAGGAACAGGTCTTTTCTACACGCCTCGAACGGCAGATTACATTGCTTGCGTCAGTCTTGATGTCGGAACCGATGCGTGGTGTACCTATCCGCAGTCCGAATTCGTTACTTCCATGATGGCGGCGAAAGATCCTCTCTCGAGCCGTTTGATATTTATTGCGGAGCATATTCCTGAACTGGCAGCGATTACGATAAGGAAGATCGGCAGGCTTATTGCACATCCCTGGAACGATCCACGCCTGCCCGTATTCGGTTTTATTTCAGTAGAGGCACAGTATTTCCTGCACCGGTGCATTATTGCGCTGGCTCTTTTAGGCATAAGCGTTTGCTTGTTTAAAAATCGCTGCAGTCCATATAAGCGATTGAAATCGCAAAACCGGCGCCTGGTGTTGACCTGTTCTCTTATTTTTGTCGCTGGTCACTTTCTTTATCTGCTCACGCAAGCAATGGGACGCAACAACTACACAATGCTTCCTTTTGTGTTTCTCTTTTCCGTGCTTGGAATGCGGGCGGCTGTTTCATTTGTATTGCGCAGCTTCAGTGAACGTTCAAAACAGGCGCAACCGCAGAAGCGAAAACAGGTTCTTCTTGGAGCAGCTATCGCAGTGATGCTGGCATTCTTCACATGGTTGATCTGCACTACGGAAAACTTAGGTTTGCCCTGGGTCGGATTTGAAGAAAAGACGATTATTAAACCCGGAAAGTCAGTGGAGATTGCTTTTGATGTCTCGACGCTCAAAAGAAATAAGACTGACAACACGGTTTTCATATTTGTCGATGCGGACAAGCCGGTCGAGAGTGCGGATGTATTTATTAATGATGTACCGCATGGGAAGGGCATTGTTCCAATTGGAAGGTTCTGTTCGGACTGGTATGCGCAGTGCAGATTTCTAGCCACTCATGCCAGAGTGTTGCGCATTCCTCAGTCTGCTCTTCGCCAGTGGAGAGCGATGCCGGTGCCACTGAATATGGTGAAGCTGGATGGTCCGAACAAATTGAAATTGGTAAACAGCGGCAATCAACCAATCACTTTATTTGGTGCGTGCATAAATCGCGCTTTCTTGCCCGCACCGCTCGCACTTGCCTCCGACTATATGGTAAACACTGCGGACAGTTTGGAGATGCGAGTGCCGCAGCGCATCGCGCCTGATGGTGTCAGTTCTTCGGCGGACAAAATTCCTTATGGTTTGAGTTTTGTGGTGGCGTCAACCTCAGGAGAACGGTCATCGGAAACTTCTTCGGCACCAGAAAGTGAGCCTGTTTCCACAAGTAAATCTCTCGCATCAATAGATCTATCGAAATTTCCAAAGGACTCATTGACACCGGATGGTGTGTTGTCTATCACTTCGCGCATGGCAGCGAAGCAAGGAGCGCTGATCGCGCGGGTAGAAATACCTGGAATGCCGAGTGGAAACCATCTCAATATTTCTGTTCGAGGCAAAGCAAAATTGCTTTCCGGTGATGGACGGTTTGGTATTAAGGTTTCGCTCGAGCGCAAAAATGGACAGCCCCTCGTGCCCTTTAACCTGCCGGACCACCTGATCGCCAGTGGCAACGAATGGAATTCGTTTGAGATAAGAGATTCGATTCCGATGGATTTTGTTGATGGGCGTGTCACTGCACTAAGTATTGAACTTTTTCCTGTCCCTGTTTCACAAGGTAAATACAGAACATCGACCACGGAAGTTTTGATTAAAGACCTGAACGTTTTCGCCGAGATTGATAGCTCGATTGTAGTCTCTGGACGCTGAACTCTGCCTGGTTTCAGGGAATTGTCCAGATTTGCCGGGTTGCGTATATATACGAACATCCGAAGGTCCGTTTTCAACGCTTTTCCGATTCACGCCACGTGAATCGGCCCTCCTCTTCGCACTAAAACCAAATTTCAAACTCTCCTATTTTGGGGATTAACGCATGACGTCTGAGCTTTTAGAAATTCAAAATAATAGTGGAAGCACTGAGTTCCTGCGGTCTCTTAACTTGTTGGACTTGCATGAGTCGGCACGAGAGCAAAGAAAGCTGCCGACCAGTTCCAGTGTGAGTGTTCGACCGGGCGCAGGAAATCTGCCACCGCGTTCGACCGAACAAAATAGTGACGTGCTCGATTTTTCGGTGCCGACGTTTTCTGGCGAACTTTGCCGGGTCGAGGATGCAGACGCTGCTGTTGCAAGACCGGTCAATAGATATGAAGCCGAAATTACACAACAGGTCGCAGAGCTCGACAGCGAATCGGCCTTCACTGCGTTTACTAAAAATGCGCTGGTTCGTGATGCTGACAAATATCCGCCTACTCGCAACGAGGCTTTAGGCACCACCACTTACACACTCGAGCAATACGGCATGTCGGATCGCGATCTGCTGCCGGGCCGGAATGAGGCAGCGCATTATAAGCGGCTTGTCACCATCACTGTCCCCGATGCAGCGGATTCCCTCGACGATTGCCGATTCGAATATCAAGATCGCCAGCGAATTGAAGAGAAAGAATTCAACGATCTGGTGTCACGTGCAAAAATGCGCCAGGTGGAGACGTCCTTTGCAGAGGCGGGCGACGGTAAGTTGTCGCGTCCTGAAGACATCTCTTTCTACACGCATGGAATTCGCACCGCTGCTGTTAGCTCTGATTTCCAGGCTCTCACACTGCAGTTGACACAGGGTCTTTCCGTGATAAATGTTGATTGGAAGTCTACTCCGCGTTCTGAGGAGAAGGTGGGGCTGTGCGAAGCCTACAATGCGGAGCGCAAGGGCGCCGCGGAATCGTATGGAAGATTCGAGAAAGCGCTTGATGCCGCTATCGGTCACATTGGTGCAGAACATACAAATATGATTGCGTTCAGTCATGGCTCAATGTTCGATACCAGATATTTGCACCACCGGAAGGCGTCCGGCGCACCACGACTCAATCAGGTTATTTTCAGTCACGCCGATGTGCCAATTGCCACTATGCCGCAACCAGATGCTGATGGAAAAGTCGACCCGGCCAATCAGTTATACTCCCAGACTGCCAGGAATACATTTGTGATTGGCAGCGTGGCCGACCTCGCTATGTCCGGCGCTGCCTACAATGATTGTGAGCCGTCGAAGAGTGATAAGTGGGTTGAGCAGTTGAAAGATAAACAGAGAGAAATGGCGAAGCATGCGCGCATTGGCGATGGTGGCAGAGTCAGTCGTCGCCTGGTTGAAGCAAGTGGCGGAACTTATGTTGCAGAGATCATACCGCCGGATAAGAAAGATCCGACCTGTCATTTTGTCAATATGAACGTTGTCTCGACACTAGTGCACCGAGGCAAGTTGGAAAAAGTGGCGCAGAGAGTTTCTGCCGGAAACTAGCCTGGACGCGGTTTTCTTAAAGCTGAGCGCGCTATGAGATCAGCACCGCATATCCCCAGGCCGGGAAGTCGACGAAGAAGCCGCTTTCCGTCAGTTCGAGAAATTTGAGATCATCGCCGCTAGACATGCGGATGTCCACGTCTTTCAGACCCGTCCCTTGCGGTGTTTTTACATAGCACTGTGATTGGTGCCCGGAGTAGTTGACGATGACATAAACCGGCGGTTCGTTTTCCATCTTCCAGGAGAATGCGATAAAGCAATCGCTGGTCCAATTGCCGTCCCACGCCTGCGCACACTCGAGCAAGCTCCAATTCCCATTGTGCACCGCCGGTAGTTTAAGACATTCGAGTAAACCGGCGTAGAATTTTTTAATTTCTCGGTCTTCTGCTTCATTTGGTTTTCGGCGTACGTGGACAGAAACGCGTTTGCGATAGCCTTCAAATTGACCTTGATGCAAAAATCGCAACCCTTGCGAAAAGAAGGTAATCACTGATGCAGCCTTGTGCTGCTCTGGCGAGAATGTCCCGGCAGCTCTGGGTTCATCATGATTTTCTAAAAAACGCGCAGAACGCTGCTGGTAATCCGAAGCGGCCCAGAAGTGTTCGCGCACAGGGCGCGCTTCATTCATTCTCAGACGGTCGTATAGCCGCTTATCGTAGGTGAAATCGAAGCCCTGCTGTTGGAGATCCCATTCTCTGTCCCAATAGACTTCCGCCATAAAAGTGAAGTCCGGATGCTTCTCTCTTATGGTGGCAATGGCAGTCGGCCAGAACGGCTCGATGTCTATACCCCAGGTTCTGGAGAAAACATCAGGCAGAACAAGCATTGCCATATCACAGCGCAGCCCATCGCAGGTGGTGGCAATTTTTGAAATCTCAGCAAACATTGCCTCCCGGAATGCCGGGTTGCCATAGTTGAGCTGAAGCGTATCGGGCCAGCCGTCGAAGTACGGATCGCGCCCGTGTGCAAAAATGCGATCCTCGACGCGCAAGTAGTTTTGCGGTGCACTGGCGATTGCATTTTCGTCACCCTGAACAAAATATTCGGGATGTGTTTTTACCCAGCCGTGATCGATCGCGGTATGATTTGGCACCAGATCAAGCATCAGCTTCATACCGCGCTGATTTACGCGGTCTTTCAAACGCAAGAGGACATCAGGTGTTCCAAAGTTGGCATGCAGAGAATAGTCGGTTACGGCAAAACCGGAACCGCAAATATCGTCGTCTGTCAAATCTGGAATGTCGGCTTTGAAACCATCTTTCCATCCCGGATGATTGATTGAGATCCGGCGGCCGGCTTCGCCAGTTTGCCACACGCTCAAAAAATAAACCCAGGCAAAACCTTGCTCAGCCAGTTCGTCGAGGACCGAATCTGGAACGTCATCCAAAGTGGCTTGACGTCCGAGTTGGTTCGACAGCTCCGTAAGCCAGACACGGGTGTTGACCTGAAATAGCGTTGGATTCGTTTGCAGGACCTTCAAATGATCGCGAGTTTTCAACCCTGCTGCTTTCATTTTTTGCTTTGAGTCCATGCGTGAAAATCCTCTGTATCTTTCAGGTCTAACTTACTGCCACCTCTTGCATGAGCTGGGCAAGCCGTCTCATCGGATGTGGTTCCAACCAGTCGGCGCCACTCATGAGCGCCGTCATGTTCATGAGATTGGCAACAAGTGCAGTCCATCCGGTCTGGTGAGATGCACCAAGTCCGGCACCATTATCGCCCTGGAAATATTCGTAGAACAGATATAGATCTTTCCAATGCGGATCGTTCTGGAATTTTTCGGTGCCGCCATATACCGGCATTTTTCCGTCCTTGTCGCGCTCGAATATGCTGCAGATGCGGTTGATGATGTCTTCCACGCATTCATAAAGTGTGTGCATCTTGCCCGATCCTGTTGGATATTCGATTTTGAAATCATCGCCGTAGTAGCAATAGTAGTTGATCAGCGAGCGAATCAGAAGGAAGTTGACCGGCATCCAGATCGGTCCGCGCCAGTTGGAATTGCCGCCAAACATGCCGCTGTCCGACTCGCCTGGAACATAATCAACTCTGAATTCGACGCCGTCGACATTCAAGACGAATGGATGCTCATGGTGATATTTCGAAAGGCTTCGAATACCGTATTGGCTCAAGAATTCGTTTTCATCGAAGACGCGTTTCAAGATGAGGCGTAGTTTTTTCTCGTCGCAAACTGCCAGCATGCGTCTGTTTGCGCAGCCGGTCTCAATCGGCAGATGGAGATTGGCGCAAACATCAGATTGACGCTTCAGGAAGTGCTGAGCTTTTTGCAAGAAGCCCGGAACATTCTTCCAGGTTTCTTCCTCAGCAATAACAACCGAACAAAGAGGAAGCAGTCCGACCATGGAGCGAACTTTCAGGCGCATTGCCTGTCCATTGGGCAGGCGCAGGACGTCGTAAAAGAAGCCGTCTTCTTCGTCCCAGAGCTCGTCTCTGTGTACTCCCGGTCTGTCCATTGCGCTGGCAATCCAAACCGTGTGTTCGAAGAACTTGAGAGCAAAGCGCTCATAAAGCGGGTTGTCCTGCGCAAGTTCGAGTGCGATGTTCAACATTTGCTGGCTGAAGAAAACCATCCATGCTGTTCCGTCTGCTTGTTCGAGGTTGCCACCGGTGGGCAGCGAGTGGCTTCTGTCGAATACTCCGATGTTGTCCAGACCCAAAAATCCGCCTTCAAAAACGTTGTGCCCACGCGGATCTTTGCGGTTTATCCACCAGGTGAAATTGACCAGCAGTTTCGAAAACGCATATTTGAGAAAATCGCGATCTCCAACTCCTTCATGCTGCCATTTGTCGAACAGGTATCCCCAGTATGTTGCGAACGCATGCACGGGCGGGTTAACATCGCTGAAATTCCATTCGTATGCCGGAATCTGACCGTTAGGGTGGAGGTAATTACTTTTCAGCATCATTTCGAGCTGAGTTTTTGCAAAGTCCGGATCGACGAGATTGATCGACATAACATGGAATGCGAGGTCCCAAGCTGCATACCACGGGTACTCCCATTTGTCCGGCATGGAAATAATGTCTTCGTTGTTCATGTGGAACCAAGCCGAGTTGCGTATCTGCTGGCCGCCCGGTCCCGACATCGGGAAATGATTGTGCTCGCGCAACCATTGATCGACGTCATAGTAGAAGAACTGCTTGCTCCACATCACACCACCGAGAGCGGCGCGGAATATGGGCATTCGATTTTTGTCCTTGGCGAGAGATTCCGGTACCAGTGTGTTGTAAAACTCGTCGGCTTCATTCAAGCGCTTTTCCATTATTTCGTCGAAGTCTTTCATTGGCGCATCACATTCGGTGCCGCTGAAACGCAGCTTGACTGTTTTCGAGCCACCGGGCGGGATGCGCATCTTGTAATACGCAGCCATTTTTGTGCCTGTCAGCGCTGGATTGACGACGTTTTTCTCGTTGTTGACCACATACGAATTGATCCCATCTTTGACGTAGGGCGTTGCATTCGGCTGGTCCCACAAGCGATCCGTGTTGGTTTCATTTTCGGTGAACAGCAGCGGCACTTCGCTGTCGAAGTAAATGTGATATTCAGACACTGTTTCAGCGTCTTCAGGGAATGCGTATTGCGCGACCGCCATCGAATTCTTGCCTTTCGACAAACCGCGAATCAAAGGCTTGGTTCTCTCCTCGCCCCATGACCAGGTGTTGCGGAACCAGAAGGTCGGCAAAATGTCTATTTCTGCTTCTTTCGGCCCGCGGTTGTGCGCGGTGATTTTGACGAGCACGTCGTCGGTTCCGGCTTTGGCATATTCGACGAAGACGTCGAAATAGCGATCGTCATCAAAGACGCCGGTGTCGAGAAGCTCATACTCGAAATCGAGTTTGCCGCGCTTTTTGTTTTGCTCGACCAGTTGGTCATAAGGGAAAAGGTGTTGGGTGTATTTGTACAAATACTTCATGTACGAGTGCGTCGGCGTGCTGTCCAGGTAGAAGTAATACTCCTTGCAATCTTCGCCGTGATTGGCTTCGGCATTGGTCAGACCATAGATGCGCTCTTTCAGGATCGGGTCGCGGCCATTCCACAGAGCCAACGAAAAACACATCAACTGGCGCTCGTCGCAAATGCCTCCCAGCCCGTCTTCCCCCCAGCGGTAAGCTCTCGAACGTGCATGATCGTGCGGGAAATAGCTCCACGCATCGCCGTTTTCGCTGTAATCTTCCCTGACCGTGCCCCACTGCCGCTCGCTTAGATATGGCCCCCACTTTTTCCAGGGTGTCCCGTTCTCGCGGGCTTCACGCAGTCGCTGTTTTTCGGCGCCGTTCTTGTCGGAGAGTTTCGTATCAGCCATCACGTCCTGATCCTTGTAGTAGGGGGAAGGGGTGCAGAATGCGCGTGCGTGCGAGCGGCACATCAGCATATATAGGTATATAGATCCATCTTATGCCACATGCGGGATGTCAAACTGTGTTGCCGGGCGGATTAATTTCGGAAGTTTAATTGGTTTTTTCCGCGGTCAACTGAGCGATCTGCTTTTCCAACTCTGCATATTCGTTGGTGAATTCATCAGAAACAGTTTGCCCCGCTTGAGCGTGCGCCATGGCTTCGTATTGCATTTCGTTTTGGCGTTTGAGCAATTCTTGAAGTGATTCGTTTGGCTTTGATGTGGATTGCATAATGGATCGATCCCTTTCAATTGTCTTGATACGAGTCTATTGCCCTTACACAGGCTTATTGTCTTGATACAACCGGCTGGTAGTCCGGCGCCGCATCACCCGCTACGCGTTGCTCTTTTCTCAATTCTGCCGCATAGCGATCGCGAATTTCCTGAGCCAGTTTGAATTCGCTTATTTGTTGTTCGTTCAGTCCGCGATATCTGTTGGCCGGGTCTTCGTAAAATGCTCTTTCCTCCGGCGTCCTTGCTGCCAACGGCTTTTTGTGAATGTCCCACCATTGTTTTTCATAATCTGGATATTTGAGATTGTCCGGTTCCATAACTACTCGGCCGTTTCTCAACAAGGGTTTTCCTGTAGCATCAAGACGTGGCTTGCCCGTCCAACCTGGTATCACAGGCAATTCCTGCCCGGCGGGAATCCCCAGTTTCCGGCGGAGCCAATCATCAACTCTCCCCTGGGCGACAATGGCTGCATTCTCTGCATCTGTGGCAGCCAAGCGCGCCACTCGCAAGCCATCTGCTGAAGCAACGTTGACGAAGTCGTTGAAGCTGTCTCTCCATGATTCTTGTGACGATGTGGGAAATGCACCGGGTGCCCGATCGGGATTTTCGAATCTGAAGTTGCCGTCTTTGAAGAAAATATCCGTTTCGGGTCCACGAATTTGGATGATTTTGCTCAAACCACCGGGAGTGGCATAGTTATCGATGCCATCACCGTCGATAAGGGCACGGGAGATCTTGTTCCATGGCGAAGTTTCGCTCGGAACATACCAGTTGTCGGCTCCGGTGCGTGCGAGCAAGGCACGCTCCGCATCGGACAGTTCGAGCATCTTTCCTCCGCCTGCAGTGTCAACTTGCGGAGAGTCGAATGGATTGGAGATCTTCTTGAGCAATGAGCCAAGAGCGGCTTCTTCTGCCTCAGTAAGTGCTCGACCTTCTTCACCGATGAGGCGTCGAATTGAACCCCCGTAGATCATCGCCATGAATTTTGGTGGGGCGATCTGGTGCTCGCGGATGGCGTGCAGTATTCCGTCCAGTCTCTCTTGTGTGAAGTCGCCGCCAAGTTTTCCCTTCAACACGTGCTCCGCCGACAATTCGCCGTCGAGGTGGTGCGTTGTGAAATTGGCTTTCGTCTTCAGAGAATCTGAGAACATAGATGCAAGCATCGCATCTTCCGTTTGTGCCGGTGTAAGTTTGGCTGCCCTTGCAGCATCAATGACTCGTCCCAGCTCGCCTTGCGTGTGAATCCAGTTGACAGGCTGGTCGACGTCGGTGGCGAATGTTCGAGCATAGTGCTCGCGCACTTCTCCCAGCGCGTCCAGAACACGTGTTTTTTGCGTTTCGCTCAAACCTGCTTCATCCAGTTTTTGCATCACGCTCTTGCCGTCGGCAGCTTTGACCTGCGAGAGTTCTGTGCGCACCTGCGCCCGAACCGCCTCTACGTTTTGCGGTTCGACTTTCGGCCAGTCTGTTTCCAGAACTCTGCCTTTGCTGTCGAGAACTTGGCCTTTTTCGTTATACCGCCGAGCGAACTGATCCGCTGGTCTGCCATCACCGTCTGGTGTGGCGGGTCTTTCTCGCAGGCGTCCGGCATCATCGGCCGTTCCGCGCACCGCATCGTCCGTGGTGCCACGCACAGTGTTGCCGGTTCCCCGCGTCAAATCATCAGCACTTCCCCTGACGGCATCATCGGCGGCACCGCCAGGTGCTCCTCCTAAAATTCTTCCTCCGGCATTAGCGCCTGCGCTGATGCCACCGCCTATGAGGGCCCCTCCTAATGCGCCCGTACCTGTACGCTCGGCGATTATGGCCAGGTTTTCAGCAACTGATTTTCGCGAATCCCATTCGCTCACACCTTGCGCAGCTCCGGTCACGCTTCCGCCTGCTGCACCACCGCCTGCATTTAGAGCGACTTGTGTGGCGTTTCGTCTAACGCCGGTCGCCAATTGATCCACAACATTCCTTTGCAGATTGGCAGCCATTTGTGACACGGCTTGCTCTCTTGCTGCCCCGGTTAATTCAGGCGAAATGACTTTCTCTGCCAGTGCTCTGAAATCAGCAGGATCTAATTTGGTGGCACCGCTGGCCAGAGTGTTTTGAACAATTTGACGAGTGCCTGCTTCGAGTGCTTCTTTTCCACCCTCTCGCAAAATTTGCTCGCCTGTTTCTGCAACGACTGTTGCTGCAGCACGTGTCGCCGCCGCTCGCCCGATGCCGAATACGGCAGCGATTTCGCCCGGACCAATAACCGCAGTGGCGCCTGTGAGCGAGCCTATAGCGGCATCCCAGCCGACCTGTTCCAGGCTCAAATCATAGTTGTTGCCCTGGATTGCCATATTCGTGCCGACCTTGATACCGGCTCCGGCTACAGCCAATCCGACAACGAGCGGAGTGCTGGCACCGCCGGTGACGATCATGCTGCCAATGGCGGCGGTTATAATTGCGCCATCAGCCACGTAGTTTGCTGCAGCTTTTTTCGATTCCACGGCGTTGTCCGTTGATTGATTCTGGTTTCTTATTCCTTCGTCAACCGACGCAGCAAGCTGCTGCCTGAGCGCTTGCATCTGCTCTGGCGTCATTTTCGCCAGGACGTCATTGCCCGCTGCGATGGCCGCCTCTATCCTGTTTTGTTCGGATATAGCCCTGTTCAATTCATTTTGCGCATCGTCTGATTGATCGCCAGTGCCGCTGCGAAAGACGCTGTCGTTGAGCGCGGCACCAAATCCGCTGCGCGCATCTTGAGCCTGAGTGCGCGCGATATTTGTTCGCACGTCGGCGGAGAGATTTTGCGCCAGAATTCGTTGCGCGACATCTTCATCTGTGCCGCCCAATTTGCCGATCAAATCGCCGGCGAGGCTGCTGCCGTATTTTGCTGTGTAGTCTCGTTTGACTCTTTCGAGATCTTCCGGTCTGATGCTCTGCAATTCGGCAACGATATCCGAAGATCCGCCCCAGCCGACAATCGCCGCGCGTATATTGTCTTCTGGCTTCAGCTCTGTTTGATCCAGCGTAGCCATGGCAATCTGCCGGCGATTTTCATCCATATAGCCGAGCACCTGTTCTCGGTACGCCGGATCGTCGCGCAATCGCTGCTTTTCTTCCGGCGTGGCTTTCTGCAAATCTTCAAATGCCTGTTTGTAGGCATTGCTGAAAACACCTTCTGTAAGCGCCACTTTCCGTTCGAGCGGCAAGCGCCCGGTCTCTACAATCGGCTTTCCGAAATTTTCATAGTCGAGACCAAAAGCGCGTTCGGCGGTGGCGCGAAACTCCTCTCGATATCTCTTGTCGGCTTCCGTCTGAGGGTTGATCAAGCGCTGGCGCAATTCCGGATTTTTGCTCAGCACGCTATCCAGGCGGCGAGCTATCTCTTCCGTTCGGGCGCCGTCATAATTCGGCGTCATCTTCAGCAGTGCCACCACGTCAGAGTCCGGCGATTTGCCAACTTTTATCTGATTGAGCATTCTTTGTGCTGACTCTAGCCGTTCTGGAATTGTCAGTGAGTCTTTAACTGACTTGTCGATGCTTTCTCTAAAGTTTGCATCCGTGCGATAGCGATTTTGATCGGTAGCCGACATATTCGATATTGCCGTCAGAATTTTTTCGGAATCATTTCCGTACCAATGTTGGCTGGCTGAAATTTCATCTGCGATCTCGCGTTTGCCTGCTTCCTGAGCAGCGGCATAGTCGGGTGCCGCCATCATTTTGTCGTAAACGGAAAGCACCTGATTTCTTTCTTCGCCATCTTTGTTCAAACTTTGCAGCATCTGCTCCAATTCAGCCCTGCGAGCTGGATTTCTCTTCGCATCATCGAACTGTGCTTGGGTCATGTTGCGAACATCGTTCGTGATTTCTTCGATCCCGGCGTTGTAAATCATGCCGCGGTGGCGTTCCATCGATGAGATGAAAGAACCACCCCTGGTGGCGATCATATCCTCGTATTTGATCATCTCGGTGGCATTGGCTGTTTTGGCAAGTGCATCTCGCAAGCCCGTGTAATAAGCGCTCGCTTCTGTTTGCTCTTTTGCGGACAAACCGGAAACTGCTCTGCCTTCGCTGATCGTCTTTCCATCCACGTACATTTTGCGTTCGCGATCGGTCATTCTATTGATCGCCAGCTCGACTCCTTTTTCGTTGTCGAAAACAAAGCCAGTGTTTTCGCGCACTTGTGTCGCCGCCGACATCTTGCCTTCGCGCGCGTAATCCATTGCTATGCGCACTTCACTGTTCGAATACCAGTGCCCGAAAGCATCCTTGATTCGTTGTTCTCCGCCGCCGTCGAGAAATGCTTTGCGTGCGGCAGGAGATGCATCGCGCATAGACTCCGCAAACAGATCGCCGTCCTCTTCCTTGAGCGCGATATCAATTAATTTGGCTGTATCCTGGTCCGTTCTTGTGTCGTTACCTTTCAGGTAAATTGCAACCATGTCCTTGGTCGACTGCGAGATTTCGCCGTCATTTGCAATTGCATCGCTCAGCGAGACATTGTAGAGCTGGCGATATTCCTGATCCAATTTTGTCATTTGAGCAGAATTGCGCGTGGAGAGCAGATCGCGCACATCTTTCTCGATCTGACTCGAACTTCTGCCTTCAATCAAATTGCGGTTTTCCAAGAGGTTTTCATGGATGCGC